>UMLG01000587.1_pt1 | contig 104912 bp, 76 predicted proteins | sample 1966511 | NCBI WGS metagenome assembly UMLG01 (sample SAMEA4836195, study PRJEB28245) | human gut metagenome | biome: gut microbiome; material: fecal sample | place: Denmark | collected 2008
AATCATCAACAACCAGGTTGTTTTTCTTTTGCGATTGCAAAGGAACGAAATTGTTTTGAATCTGCCAAATTTTTCCTCGACATTTTTATAGAATGATTATTATTGGCCTTTTTTTCTGCCTTTTAGTATTCCTAGTATTTTTCGCTGAACGAGGAAAAGAAGCATTATACCGACCCGATTATTTGAATAACTAGAAAAAAAAGAGTTAATTTGCAATCGTATATTTTTAATGGATAAAACAAATCATGATTTATACAGAAACTGAAATTCCAGGCGTGTGGATCATTGAACCGAAAGTATTCAAAGATGCTCGCGGTTATTTTATGGAAGCATTCAAACAAGAAGAGTTTGATGCGCATATTGGTCCTACTCGTTTCATACAAGACAATGAATCTTGTTCTTCCAAAGGTGTATTGCGCGGACTCCATTATCAGCAGGCTCCTTATTCTCAGGCAAAACTGGTACGTGTCATTAAAGGATGTGTACTCGACGTTGCAGTTGATATACGTAAAGGTTCTCCTACATTCGGTAAACATGTTGCCGTTGAACTGTCCGAAGAGAACAAACGTCAGCTATTCATTCCGCAGGGTTTTGCCCACGGATTCCATGTACTGAGTGATGAGGCGATCTTTACTTATAAGGTGGATAATCCTTATACACCTTCCGTTGAAAGAAGTATCCGGTATGATGACCCGGACATTCAGATCAACTGGGGAATCGAATCGCCCGAAGAAGTCAATCTTTCAGAAAAAGACATGAAAGCTCCTTGGCTGAAAGATGCCGATATTAATTTCACCTTTTAAGAGACAACCAACATGAAGACTTATTTAGTGACAGGGGCAGCCGGTTTTATCGGCGCCAACTTTATCAAATATATGCTGGCCAAGTACGACGATATCCAGATTGTTGTACTTGATTTGTTAACGTATGCCGGTAATTTGGGAACGATCGCCAGCGACATCGACAACAAACGTTGCTTTTTTGTCAAAGGAAACATCTGTGACCGCGAATTGGCAGATCAGCTGTTTGCCCAATATGCATTTAATTATGTAGTCAATTTTGCCGCCGAAAGTCATGTGGACCGTAGTATCGAGAATCCGCAACTCTTCCTGCAAACCAATATCCTGGGTACACAGAATCTGTTGGATGCTGCTCGCCAAGCTTGGACAACCGGCAAAGATTCAACCGGATATCCGACATGGCGCACCGACGTTCGTTTCCACCAGGTTTCTACCGATGAAGTATATGGCAGCTTAGGTGCTACCGGATATTTTACGGAAACGACACCTCTTAATCCGCATAGTCCGTACAGTGCTTCCAAGACGAGCGCAGATTTGTTTGTACAGGCTTATGCCGATACCTACAAAATGCCAGTCAGCATTACACGCTGCTCCAACAATTACGGTCCTTATCATTTCCCTGAAAAACTGATTCCGCTTATTATCAAGAATATTCTGGAAGGAAAGAAACTGCCGGTTTATGGAGACGGTTCAAATGTCCGCGACTGGCTGTATGTAGAAGATCATTGTAAAGCCATCGATCTGGTGATCCATAAAGGCAAAGCCGGTGAAGTTTACAATGTAGGTGGACATAACGAGAAGACCAACCTGGAAATTGTCAAACTCACCATTCGTACCATCCGCCAGTTAATGGAAGAGGAACCTCAATACCGGAATGTACTGAAGAAAAAGGAAATGGGTGCAGACGGACAGCTTTCTATTGACTGGATCAATGATGACCTAATCACATTCGTCAAAGACCGCCTGGGACATGACCAGCGATATGCCATCGATCCTTCTAAAATCCAGAGAGAACTGGGTTGGTTTCCGGAAACCAGCTTCGAGACAGGTATTGTCAAGACTATCCGCTGGTACCTGGAAAACCAGACATGGGTAGAAGATATCACCGGAGGCGATTACATGCAATATTACGAACGGATGTATAAAGGACGCGAACTCTAAAAACAAATTACCATGGACTTCCGATTAAAGGTGTTTTACAGTGTAGCTACCAATCTGAGCTTTACCAAGGCTTCGCATGAGCTGTTCATCAGTCAGCCGGCTATCAGCAAGCATATCCGGGAACTGGAGCAACGTTTTGAGACACCTTTGTTTGAACGAAATGGAAACAAAATACAACTGACGCGTGCGGGAGAATTACTGCTCTCGCATGCCCAGTCGCTGTTAGCAGCTTACCGGCAGTTGAACTTCGAAATGAATCTGCTGACCAATCATTTTTCCGGAGAACTCCGTTTAGGAGCCAGTACCACAATTTCGCAGTACGTATTGCCTCCGTTGTTGGCTAAATTCATGAAGAAATTCCCAGACATCAAGCTGTCTCTTTTAAACGGGAACAGCAATGACATCGAACGCGCCCTGACTGAAGGAAAAATAGATGTAGGACTCGTGGAAGGCTGTGCTCATTTAAATACCCTACACTACGAACCGTTTATGAAAGACGAGCTCGTAGTGATTACGCATACCTCTTCTTCTTTGGCTATCCATGACAAGCTTACGCTCGACCAATTCCGTTCACTTCCCTTTGTATTGCGGGAAAACGGTTCCGGTACCTTGCAGGTTTTGGAATCAGTTCTGTCTGATCATAAAATAAAATTATCACAGCTAAATATCTTAATCCAGTTGGGAAGTACGGAAAGTATCAAATTATTCCTGGCCAATTCCGATACCCTCAGTGTTGTATCTATCCGTTCCGTTGCCCGCGAGATTGTAGCCGGAGACTTCAAAGTAATTGATGTTCCGGACTTAAAGATGGAACGGAAATTCAGTTTTGTACGGCCTTTGGGAAGAAATAGTGGGTTGGATGAGAACTTCATTCGCTTTGTTCTCCGCAATGCTACCTGATATAACTTGAGGTTATAAGCTATAAAAATTTACCGTTCGCTTTTATGAATAAGTTACTCTACCTTTGTCCTCCGAAAACAAGTAACATCATAAAAGTAAAAAGATATGTTTAGCGAAAAAAGAGGAAACGTACTTCACGGAATTTTGCTGATTGCCTTATTCTCCTGTTCAGCATTCTACATTGCAGAATTTGATTTCATCAAGAATCTTTCTTTCAGTCCACTGATCGTAGGTATCATCTTAGGCATGCTGTATGCCAACAGCTTGCGAAATCATTTGCCGGAGACTTGGGTTCCGGGTATTCAGTTTTGTACCAAACAAATCCTGCGTGCCGGTATCGTACTTTACGGATTTAAACTGACTTTCCAAAGTGTCCTGGCTATCGGTTTACCGGCCATCCTGATTGATTCGATTATCGTCATTGCGACAATCCTATTGGGAATCTTCCTGGGACGTGTATTAAAAATGGATAAAGATCTGGCATTATTGACATCCACCGGAAGTGCTATCTGCGGAGCTGCTGCTGTTCTAGGCGCCGAACCAGTCGTAAAAAGTGAAGCACATAAAACGGCTGTAGCTGTATCTACCGTAGTTATCTTCGGAACAATCTCCATGTTTATCTATCCGGCCTTATATCGTGCCGGCATCATCGACCTGATTCCTGAACAGATGGGTATTTACACCGGTTCTACATTACACGAAGTAGCACACGTAGTAGGTGCAGGAAACGCGATGGGAAAAGAGATCTCTGATGCTGCCATCATTGTGAAAATGATTCGTGTCATGATGTTAGCGCCAGTATTAGTCGTTATGAGCTTCATGCTGGCTCGTACGGCGGTTAAAGCAGTAAGCCATGCAGGCAAAGCAACGAATGAACGACGTAAGATCACTATTCCCTGGTTTGCTTTCGGCTTCTTGGCTGTCATTGGATTCAATTCATTGGATTTATTACCAGCACCGGTAGTCACTACCATCAATAACATTGATACTTTCATGCTGACAATGGCGATGACGGCTCTCGGAACAGAAACCAGCATCGAGAAATTCAAGAAAGCGGGAGCCAAACCGTTCTTACTGGCAGCGCTGCTTTATATCTGGTTGCTTGTCGGAGGTTACTTACTGGCCAAGTATGTAACACCGATCTTAGGTTGATAAACTTCATTCAATGATATTCGGAAAAGAGAAATAAAGGTAAAAGCACGCCTTTATTTTTCTTTTTGAACAACAAAACTGACAAACAGACCATTTAAGTTATAAAAAAAGCACAGCTAATTTAATAAATTAACCTACCTTTGCACAACTTCAAGTCGGCCAGAATTTAGATAGTGATTATCTATAATTTTGGTCATTTTTACGTTAATAAGGAAAGACATGGATTATGCAATAATTGCAGCGGGCGAAGGTTCTCGCCTTGCACAAGAAGGAATTAAATGGCCCAAACCGCTTGTTCGGTTAAATGGAACAGCTTTAATTGACAGATTGATTGATATATTCTTGAAGAATGATGCATCTTCAATCCGGATTATTGTCAACGAAGAGATGACAGAAGTACAGGAACACCTGAAAGGATTGAAACTACCGGTGCCTTTTCACCTATTGGTTAAGTCAACTCCCAGTTCGATGCACAGCTTCTATGAATTAAGTCGTCAGTTTGAAAGTGATCAGCTTTGTCTGACAACCGTTGATACCATCTTCCGGGAAGAAGAGTTCTCTTCGTATATTCGTGCATTCATATCAAATTCAGAATTAGACGGACTGATGGCTGTAACTGACTACATTGACGACGAGAAACCTTTGCATGTGCAGACAGATGATCACATGTTTATCAAGGCTTTCCTTGATCAGACAGAAACACCCCAATATGTTTCCGGCGGAATCTATTGCCTGCGGCAGCCCGCTATTCAGATTCTTTCTCATTGCATAGAACAAGGCATGTCGAGAATGCGCAACTATCAGCGCCAGCTTATTACGGAAGGCCTGACGATAAAAGCGTATCCTTTCAGCAAAATCATTGATGTCGATCATGCAGACGACATCTGGAAAGCAGAACAGTTTATAGCATCTAAATAAGCAGTTGAAAATAACATGGAGGAAATGACTATTGTCGGTATTCGTCGGGGAAACCAGTTTTCGCCAAACCATATCGGAAACGATGCGGCCATCTTCAGTCTGACCGCAGAACACTTAGGGAAATTAGGTTGCAAGGTCAATGAATACATTGAATCAGACTTATTATTGCAAGACTTGAAAGAGAAGGCAATCTTCAACATGGTCCGCGATTGGAAATCGATTCATAAACTACAGGAACTGGAAGACAACGGACATATCGTGGTCAATTCGGGATATGGCATTGAGAATTGTACACGCGAGAAGATGACACGCCTCTTGCTTGACCATCATATTCCGCATCCTACGAGTTTATTCTTATCTACCCAGGCAGATCCGACTCAAATGCTTGAAGAAGCCGGACTGGATCATTGCTGGATCAAGCGAGGTGACTTTCACGCGATCCATCGCGAGGATGTAACATACGTCCGTAACCGGGAAGAAGCCAAAAGTATTTTAAAGGAATATGCCATTCGTGGTATTCCGAAAGCAGTCATAAACGAACATCTGGTAGGTGATCTGGTGAAATTTTACGGAGTTACCGGAACTGATTTCTTCTATTGGTTTTATCCATCCAATCAACATCATAGTAAATTCGGACTGGAAGTTATCAATGGAACAGCAAAGGGTATCCCTTTCAATCAAGACTATATGCAACAAATCTGTAATGAAGCTGCCCGTGTTTTGAATATTCATATCTATGGCGGCGACTGCATTGTCTCGGAAGAAGGAGAAGTCCGTATAATTGATTTCAACGACTGGCCCAGTTTTGCTCCGTGCCGGGAAGAAGCAGCTCCTTATATCGCCCGTCGGATTTACGAATTAATCACGAAATAAACCGGAAGACAAAACATAGAATCATGACAAGCAATACAAAACAAAAACCGACCCTCGAATCGACACTCAAGTCGATGGATACCGAAGAGTTTATCGATATACATTTTTATCGGCCAATCGGATATCGATGGGCTTTGTTCTTCAACAAGCTGGGCGTTTCGCCCAATGCCGTTACCATTGCCAGCATCTTTATCGGAGCTGCAGCAGGTATTTGCTTTTATCCGCAAAGCCTGACGATTAATATCCTAGGTATGTTACTGCTGATCTGGGCTAATTCTTACGATAGTGCCGACGGTCAGCTCGCCCGGATGACAGGTAAGAAGACACCGCTCGGACGTATCCTGGACGGAACGGCAGGTGATATCTGGTTCATTGCCATTTATGCAGCCATCTGTGCTCGGCTCACGCCGCAATGGGGCATCTGGATTTGGGTTTTCGCCCTGATTACCGGTATTTTCCACAGCAAACAGGCGGCTATGGCCGACTATTACCGGAATATCCATCTCCTATTCCTCAAAGGGAAAGCCGGAAGCGAACTGTCTCATTCGCCGGTACTGAAAGAGAATTATAAGAAGATGAGCTGGAAAAAGAATTTCATCTACAAGCTGTTCGAAACCTTTTATATCAATTATACCGTCGGACAAGAACGGCTGACGCCGAAGTTCCAGCGCATGATGCAGATCATTCGTCAGGATTATCACGACCAGGCACCGGAATGGTTCCGGACAGCCTTCCGGGAAAAGAGTTTGCCGCTCATGAAATATACCAATATGTTGTCGTTTAATACGCGCGTCATTGCTTTGTTCGTCTCCTTGTTTATCGATATGCCGTGGCTTTATTTCACCTTCGAGATCATCGTCTTGAATGCGATGCTGGTCTATATGATCAAAGGTCACGAACATATCTGCCAGGAGTTTATTCCCCAACTGAAAGAGCGTTGTCAAACAAACTCATGATAAAAAAGAACGGTTATGCTTACAATAGATAAGATAAAAGGAATCATCTTCGATTACGGAGGAACTATCGACAGCAACGGCCTGCACTGGGCTAAAGTTATCTGGAAGGCTTACGAAACCTATCAGGTATCCGTCGCAAAAGCCGACTTCCGAAACGCTTTCGTTTATGGCGAACGGACTTTAGGAAAGAATCCATTGGTCAAACCAGAACATACCTTCCTCGATATGCTGCGTATCAAGATTGATCTGCAGCTGGAATGGCTGAAAGAAGAAGGACTCATCACTCCAGCCGACGCATCTTCGCAGAAAAAGGAAGACATTGCCCAGTGGAGTTATGCAAATGCACGGAAACATATCGACATAGCCCGCCCGATTCTGGAACAATTGGCACAGAGATATCCGTTAGTCTTGGTGTCCAATTTCTACGGAAACATCGCATCCGTCTTGAAAGATTTCCAACTGGATCATCTTTTCCAGACAATCGTTGAATCGGCTGTCGTAGGGATCCGAAAACCGGACCCGGCAATCTTTCAGTTGGGAATTGATGCGCTTCATTTCGCTCCTAACGAGGTTGTTGTCGTAGGCGATTCGTTTGATAAAGACATCGTTCCGGCAACAACTTTAGGATGCCAGACTATCTGGCTGAAAAGTATAGGTTGGAATCCTTACAAGGGAACAGAAACGGCCGATGCCATCATCACTGATTTTCCACAAATCAAGGAGATTTTCTCTCTCCGATAAAGGTATAGGAAACAAAACTTTCCATCCAAGAAAAATCCGGACTGATTGTTATTCTTTCATCAGTCCGGATTTTTTATGTCTTCTTCCGAGCGACTAACTCTTTTCCAACAAGAAACTAATCACAATCATCCGACTTATTATCTTTCCTCCGGTCGGAGGAAGCATATCCTTCGACCGGAGGAACAGTGTCCTCCGATCGGGGGAAGGTCGTCCTTCAGTCGGAGGAAAGATAACTATTCGTTAGTTTGCAGTTAGCAGCTCGGCAGATTCATCTTAATACCTCGGCAGGGAAGCATTAGTCACTCCGCAGGGAAGAACGGACAAGCTTGGTATTCTCCACAAAATAATGTACCTTTGTTTGCCTGCTCCGGCAGGGAGAAATAAAAACAAAACGTATGTATTTCAAAGACATTATCGGACAAGAGGAAATCAAAAGGCATTTGATACAGACGGCACAATCGGGAGTGTTGCCTCACGCCCAGTTGTTTACCGAACCAGGTGGAAGTGGAGCCTTTGCCCTGGCCCTTGCCTATGCCCGTTATGTGAATTGCTCCCGACGGACTGACACGGATGCGTGCGGACAATGTCCTTCGTGTTTGAAATACGACGAACTGGCCCATCCGGACCTGCACTTCGTATTTCCGATCGTTGCCAAGAAAGAGCGGAAAAAGGAAATATGCGACGATTACCTGCAGGAATGGAGAGCTTTCCTGCATGACCATACTTATTTTGGTATCGATCAATGGCTGGATGCCATGGATGCCGGTAATTCGCAAGCCTTGATCTATTCGAAGGAAAGCGATGAAATCATCCGGAAGCTAAGTCTGAAAATCTATGAAGCGGACTATCGGGTCTTATTGGTCTGGCTTCCCGAAAAGTTACACGTTAGTTGTGCCAACAAACTGCTGAAACTAATCGAGGAACCTCCAGCTCATACCCTGATTCTGATGGTATCGGAACAGCCGGATTTAATCCTCGGAACAATCCAGTCGCGCACACAACGCATCAATATTCCACGGATTTTGCCGGAAGACTTGGCCAAAGCCATGCAAAGCCGCTATGGTTTGTCGCCCGAGGATGCTCATTATGTCTCGCATCTGGCGAACGGGAATTACCTGAAAGCCGTCGAAGCAATCAGTGTGAACGAAGAGACGATGTTCTTTCTGGAGCAATTCAAGACCGTAATGCGTAACTCGTGGGCCCGAAATGTAAAGGCCATGAAGGAACAGGCCGATATACTGGCTTCAATCGGAAGGGAAAAACAGAAGAATTACCTGGCATATTGCCAGCGACTGGTGCGCGAAAACTTTATCTACCGTTTCCAGGCGCCTGAATTGAATTATATGAATCGGGAGGAAGCCGCTTTCGCCGTCAAGTTCTCACCGTATGTCAACGAACGTAACGTTATCGACTTGATGGACGAACTGGCGAAAGCCGAACTACATATCTCCCAAAATGTCAATCCCAAGATGGTTTTCTTCGACCTTGCCTTACGGATTACGGTATTGATCCGCCGCTAATCAGATGGTTCTGATATGATCAGCCAGGAAAGAAACGCCCAGCTGCCGGCGAACCTCGTCAATAATCTCGATGGTGATCAGGGAATTCTCGTGGCTGTTTACTTCTGATTCCAGCTTACCTGCCTGCACCAGATTGATAAACTCGGCCACCTCATAATAATACTCGTCTTTATCCGTTATGGCAGAAATATCTTCGACCGGTGTCAACGGACCTTTTCCCGACGAAACCACCGGACGTGCCTGCCATGTCACCCGATTAATCTGGTTGATCTTATCCAGCATGAAGTTCCCGTCCTCACCTTCTATTTCCGTAGGTAAAGACGAATTGGCAATCTTCGAATACAGAACCGTTGCACTCATTCCTTCATATTCAAAGTTCACGGCACCTTGTCCGTCGGTTCCGGTAGAAAGAACAACACCCGAAGCACTGATCTTATTCGGCCGGCCGAACAAGACAACCATCGGATAGACCGTATAAACGCCGATATCCATCATCGCACCATTCGACAATTCAGGTTTAAAGGCATTCAAGACAATTCCTTCCTTAAACTTATCATAACGGGAAGAATACTGGCAATAAGAAGCGAAGTAACGCCGGATCACACCTGCTTTGGGCAACGCTTCGCGTAATACACGGAAATTAGGAGTCAGCGTCGGCTTCATGGCTTCCATCAAAGTAACACCATATTGCCGCGAAGCAGCGATCATCTGCTTCACCTCATAAGCGTTCGAAGCCATCGGCTTTTCGCACAGCACATGTTTTCCGTACTTCATGCACAAAATACTTTGGGAAGCATGTAAATAATTCGGGGTTGCGATATAAACCGCATCGATCAGCGGACTTGCCGCCATTTCCTCCAGCGAAGTAAATGTATAGGGAATATCATATTTGGCAGCAAATTCATTGGCCCTTTCCTGCGTACGCGAACAAACCGCAACCAGTTCGAAACGTTCGTCTTGCTTCGCTCCGGCAATGACCCAGTCGGTGATGAAGTTCGTACCAATGACTCCAAAACGAATCTTATTCATACATAAAATGATTTATAGGATTTTACAGACAAGACATTCCAGAATAAATAAACCAGGCTTCAGATAGGATATATCCAAAACCCGGTTTACATAATCCTTTTGTATCTTATGTATAGATGAATTACTTGCGGAAAGGAGCTTTCACTACCTGAGCCTTCAGATTACGGTTACGAACCTGGATATAAATCTCAGAACCAACTTTCGAATAAGCTGTCTGAACATATCCCATACCGATACCTTTCTTCAAAACCGGCGACATTGTTCCGGAAGTAACAACACCAATGGCATTACCTTCTGCATCCACAATCGGATAACCATGACGAGGAATACCTTTATCTACCAGTTCAAAGGCACACAACTTACGGGTAACGCCTTCCTTCTTCTGACGTTCCAATTCGGCACGGTTCGTGAAGTTCTTGCCATCAACAAACTTCGTGATCCAACCCAAACCAGCTTCAATCGGAGAAGTTGTATCATCCAGATCATTACCATACAGGCAGAAGCCCATTTCCAGACGAAGCGTATCACGGGCACCCAAACCAATCGGCTTGATACCTTCCGGCTTGCCAGCTTCGAAGATAGCATTCCAAATTGTCATCGCATCACTCGGATAGAAATAAAGTTCGAAGCCACCGGCACCGGTATAACCCGTATTCGAAATGATCACCTGCTTGCATCCGGCAAATTCACCCGTAGTAAAGGCATAATATGGAATAGCCGACAAATCAACCGGAGTCAGGCGCTGCAAAACTTCCAAAGCCTTCGGTCCTTGGATAGCCAACTGAGCGATATTGTCAGATGCATTTTCCAATTCGGCACCTACTGTATTATGACTGACACACCAGTTCCAGTCTTTCTCAATGTTAGCCGCATTTACAACCAACATATATTTCTCCGGTTCATAATGATAAACCAACAGGTCATCAACGATACCACCCTGTTCATTCGGGAAACATGTATATTGCGCTTTTCCTAACGGAAGCACGGAAGCATCATTCGACGTAACCGACTGGATAAAAGCCAATGCATTCGGACCTTTCACCCAAAATTCGCCCATGTGAGACACATCAAATACACCGACACCATTTACCACCGTCATGTGTTCGTCGATAATACCTGTATATTCAATCGGCATGTTATAACCTGCAAATTCATGCATCTTGGCACCCAGTGCGATATGCACGTCTGTAAAAGGAGTTGTTTTCATTCTTTCACGATTTAGATTTATTCTATATAGATAATATTGTTTACAAAATTACTTGGTTGCCACCAATTCTGCAATCTTGACAACCGTTTCCATACTCTTCTGCAAAGAAGGAATAGGAATATATTCATAACGTCCGTGGAAATTATGACCTCCGGTAAACAGATTCGGACAAGGCAGACCCATAAACGACAGGCGTGCTCCGTCGGTTCCTCCACGAATCGGCTTGATCTGCGGTTTCACACCGACAGCTTCCATCGCTTCCGAAGCCAGATCTACAATGTATTTCTTCGGTTCCACGATTTCACGCATATTATAATACTGATCGTGCATTTCCAAAGAAACCATACCCGGATACTTTTTATTCAACTGTGCAGTGATCTGCTCCAACAATTGTTTCTTCTGTTCGAACAACTCACGGGAATGATCCCGGACAATATACTGCAAAACGGCCTGTTCTACGCTACCGACCATTGCTGTCAAATGAAAGAATCCTTCATAACCTTCAGTCGTTTCCGGACGTTGATCTGCCGGCAACATGGAAGCAAACTCGACAGCCAGCAAAGAAGCATTTACCATCTTGTCTTTTGCAGTTCCCGGATGTACATTCCGTCCGCTGAAAACTACTTTAGCCGCTGCTGCATTAAAGTTTTCATATTCCAGCTCTCCGATTTCTCCGCCATCTACCGTATAGGCAAACTCACAGCCGAACTTTTCTACATCAAAATGATCAGCTCCGGCACCAATCTCTTCATCCGGCGTGAAACCAATCCGAATCTTACCATGTTTGATTTCCGGATGTTCCTTCAAATAAGCCACCGCTGAAATAATGGCTGCTACTCCGGCCTTATCATCAGCACCCAACAAGGTAGTTCCGTCGGTAACAATCAAGTCTTGTCCGATATATTGTTCCATTTCCGGGAACATACGCGGTGAAAGAACAATATTTTCGGCCTCATTCAATACGATATCACCACCTGCATACGAAACAATTCGCGGTTTAACACCTTCGCCCGACATATCAGGACTCGTATCCAAATGAGAAATAAATCCGATTGTCGGTACTTCTTGATCTTCCATATTCGATGGTAAAGTAGCCATCAGATACGAATTATCATCCAAGGAAATCTCTTCCAAGCCCAAGGCTTCCAGTTCTTTTACCAATGCTTCGGCAAAGACACGCTGGCCGGATGTACTCGGAGTAATACCCGATTCTTCATCCGATTGCGTAGCAAAAGTCACATATTTTAGAAATCTATCTACTACTGTCATCTTTATGTTGTTTTTATAAGAAATCGATTTTCATTTATCAGGGCTAAAATTAGGAAAAGCGGATGAATTAACCAAATAAACCGAATGACAGCTCGACCGAAAAGAGGAAAATTAAGAAAAGATAAAGGAAGGCAACAGAAAGCATACAAACGGATACAAACAAAAAAGGATCTTCTTCCGAAGATCCTTCCTTTTGCGGGGTGAAAGATGGGGCTCGAACCCACGACCCTTGGAACCACAATCCAATGCTCTAACCAACTGAGCTACATTCACCATCATAATCTTAAACGAACCTCGCCGCCTGCGGGGTGAAAGATGGGGCTCGAACCCACGACCCTTGGAACCACAATCCAATGCTCTAACCAACTGAGCTACATTCACCATATCGGTCTTCAGCAGACGCTGTTTCTTTAAGACGGTGCAAAGGTAAGTATATTTTTTAATTCTGCAAACTTTTCGCGGATTTTTTATTCCAATACATTCTTCGAAATCCAAACTAAAGACAAAATGAATACGGTAAACCAAACGATCCAATAACTGCCATAAAGCAGAAATGTCTTCAGAATCGCTTTGCCCCAACTGCTCCGTGAATAAACCCGACGAACAGCTATGATACTATATACCAAGAAGTAAATCCATAAAAGTCCATAAATCGCACCCAGATGACAACCCTGCCACAAAAGGATCAGCATAACCGCCGAGATAATCAGCAATACAGAATGCAGATGCAAGGCAAATACCAGATGCGACATATAGCCCAACTTCTCTTTCCGGAAAAATAACATCAACAACAGGGCAAAGATCGGGATCAGCAACAAGGCTATCAATGGCCAATTAGACGAATACCAGGAAACCAATCGATTGTATTTCCATTCCGAACGCAAGTCTTTCAACTCCCGCTTCTGTTTCTTGGTAACATCAACTTGTGCCTGATGAACAGAATCCTTTTCCAACACAAAAATGGTATCCGATTTCTCCCAAGCCTGGAACTCATCCTGAAAGATTACTTGAGCCAACTGTACCCGAAACGTATCCTGATAAGGAGATTCCAATAGACGCAACATAGGTTTGTATGATGACAGCATAGCCGTATCCGTTACAGTCCAAATAACTGTATCCTCCAGACCGGATTGAGCCATAACGGTTTCATACGAAGTCCAACTTCCGGCTTCTTCCGTATTTTTCAGCACTTCCCATTCGGCCATTTCCTCGGTATGAGCCTGCATCTTTTTCCAGTCATCGAGCAGTGAAAAGGCAAAGATGAAGAACAAACAGGATAAGAACATGAACAGGCGCAACGGATGCACGTACGAATTAATCTTTCCGGCATTAAACTCCCGCGTCAGAAAACCCGGACGACGGAATAAATAATATAAGGTAAGCCATACTTTGCTATCGAACTGATAGACGTTCTCGAAGTATTGCTGCAGGTATTTCCAGAAAGGCTGCTCGATATCCAGCGCATACTGGCCGCATTGCGAACAATACATGCCTTTCAGTTTCTTTCCACAATTCTTACAATAGGTATAAGCCGGAGTCCGTTTCCGATGAACACGCTTCAGGCGACGATATTCGATCTGGCGAGACAACGCCTCTTTCTGCTTCCGGATTTTCTCTTTCCAAGTATCTAACTTCATTCCTCTTTCCTCCCTTTACACATATTCCGTAAAATCTACATGGAACAGATGGATCGCACACCAAACTAAAGTACTGATAAACACACTGCCCAGTATTAGCATATAAAGCACATAAAGCAAACCCGTTTTTATAAAGGCCTTAATCCAGCCGGTTCGTTCATATACCTGATAAATGGCAATCCACATATACAACAGGAACAGACTCATCAAACCCAGTGAAACTTCCTTCGTATAAGGTGTCTTGACATAGTAAGCCCACAACAGATTCACCGCCACCAGCAGCAAAAGCACCGAATGTAAATGCAGGGCAAAGGCATAATGCTTCATGTAAGGCATCTTTTCTTTCCGGAAGAACAGCTTCAGCAAAAGAGCGAAAACCGGAATCAGCAGCAACAGGATAATGGGCAGATAAGTCGAGTACCACGACACAAAAGCCCCGAAGTTCATCTCTGTCTCGATCTTTTTCAGTTCTTTTTTCACCTCATCCGGTTCCGAACCAAAATAAGTATTGTCTTCTGCCAAGGCATATACGCTATCCTGAGCCATTATCGGCAACAGATATCCTTCCTCGATCAGGATTTTCGGAACCGAAAAGCGTAAGGTATCCTCCGAATCCGATGGCAGCTGCTCACTCATGCGTCGCAACATTTTCTGCATGACCGAATCTCCACAGAAATAAATGGTAGTATCTACGGCCGCTTCACGTTCTTTCTCATTCAAATCGTCATACCAGAAATCGATCACATCTTTGGATAAATCCATCTGGAGAACCACATCCTCAGCCGATATTTCAGCAGATTCGCCTACTTCTCCTTCAACAGACCAATTTATACTATCCAGCGAACTGGGAATCAAGGCAAAGAAAAACAGGAAAAACAAACAGGACAAGAACATGAACAAACGCAGTGGATGTACGTACGAATTGATCTTGCCAGCATTGAATTCGCGTGTCAGAAAACCGGGACGGGTAAAAAGATAGTATAGCGTAAGCCATACCTTACTATCAAACTGATAAACATTCTCGAAGTATTGAAGGATGTATTTCCAGAAGGGCTGCTCGATATCCAAGGCGTATTGCCCGCACTGATAACAATACATGCCGTCCAGTTTGGTACCGCAATTCTTACAATAGGTATATTGGGGAGTTTTTTTTCGCCGCACACGTTTCAAACGCCTATATTCGATCTGGCGGATGATCCGCTCTTTGTGTTTTTGCAGCTTAGAGAAGATCTCTTTGTTTTTCATCGTTAAAATCAACTTAGGTTTATATTTTCATGGCTGCCAATACATGAAAAAGTTTTAATCGGTAATCTATTTTCTCCATTCTCTTCAGATCACAGAAAAATTACCGATTAAAACTTCCTACAAGTCATATCTACTTATTTATAAATCTCTTTTTTCCCTGCTAACAACGTGTTTCGCATCAGTGAAATAATCGTCATCGGTCCTACTCCACCCGGAACCGGACTGATATACGAACATTTCGGAGCTACTTCGTCGAATTTCACATCGCCGCAAAGACGGAAACCACTCTTACGGGTTGGATCGGGCACACGTGTTGTACCAACATCTACAATCACGGCTCCTTCTTTCACCATATCTGCTTTCAGGAATTCAGGAACACCCAAAGCCACGATGATGATATCTGCCTGCAGACACATCTCCTTCAGATTCTTCGAACGGCTGTGACAAACCGTTACCGTACAATCACCCGGATAAGCTTTCTGCACCATCAGCGAAGCCATCGGCTTACCAACAATGTTGCTACGGCCTAAAACTACGCAATGCTTGCCTTGTGTCTCGATATGATTCCGCTTCAACAGTTCCAGAATACCGGCCGGTGTAGCCGAAACGAAACATGGCAGACCGATTGACATACGTCCGACATTAATCGGATGGAAACCATCCACATCCTTGCGGTAATCGATAGCCTCGATTACTTTCTGTTCAGAAATATGTTTCGGCAACGGAAGCTGAACGATGAAACCATCCACATCCGGATCGTTGTTCAATTCATCCACCTTGCGAAGCAATTCTTCTTCGGTTACATCCGCTTCGTAACGGATCAAGGTTGACTTGAAGCCAATCTCACCACAAGTCTTCACTTTGCTGGCAACATACGTTTCGCTACCACCATCATGCCCCACGAGGATCGCAGCCAAATGCGGCACTTTACCGCCTTCCGCCTTGATGCGGGCCACTTCTTCAGCCATCTCCTGCTTCATCTGAGCAGCAGTAGCCTTTCCGTCTAACAATTTATATTCCATGATATCTGATTTATTTTATCTTCTGAATCCGAATCCCGGCATCTTCGGGAGTTTCATATTGCCCGATTTGGCATTAGTCAGCATACGCATCATCTTGCGAGTCTCATCGAATTGCTTCAGCAGTTTGTTTACTTCCTGGATAGAAGTACCACTACCTTTGGCAATACGCTGGCGACGTGAACCATTCAAGATAGCCGGATTCTTCCGTTCTTCCGGAGTCATTGAATAGATGATCGCTTCGATGCTCTTGAATGCATTATCGTCGATATCCACATCTTTCAAGGCTTTTCCTACACCCGGAATCATTGATGCCAATTCTTTCAGGTTACCCATCTTCTTGATCTGCTGGATCTGGGCGATGAAGTCATTGAAATCGAACTGATTCTTGGCAATCTTCTTCTGCAAGCGCTTAGCCTCTTCTTCGTCGTATTGCTCCTGAGCACGTTCCACCAACGAAACGATATCACCCATACCCAAGATACGGTCGGCCATACGTTCGGGATGGAATATATCCAGCGCATCCATCTTTTCGCCGGTTCCGACAAACTTGATCGGCTTATCTACAACTGTACGGATAGACAACGCCGCACCACCACGTGTATCACCGTCTAACTTCGTCAAGACAACACCGTCGAAGTCCAAGCGTTCATTGAATTCCTTCGCTGTATTGACTGCATCCTGACCAGTCATGGCATCTACGACAAACAAAGTCTCATCCGGATGGATGGCCGCCTTGATGGCCGCAATTTCCTTCATCATCTGCTCGTCGATAGCCAGACGTCCGGCTGTATCGACAATCACCAGATCATTACCTTTTGCCTTTGCTTCCGCAATAGCATGCTGGGCAATTTCAACCGGATTCTTATTTTCTTCTTCCAGATAAACCGGCACACCAATTTGTTCGGCCAATACCCGCAACTGCTCGATAGCGGCCGGACGATAAACGTCGCAGGCAACCAGCAACGGCTTCTTGTTTTTCTTGGTCTTCAACATATTGGCCAGCTTACCGGTGAACGTAGTCTTACCCGAACCTTGCAAACCCGACATCAGGATGACTGCCGGACGACCTTCCAGATTCAGTTCGGTAGCGGTACCACCCATCAACTGAGCCAGTTCGTCGTGTACGATCTTAACCATCAATTGGCTCGGCTTAACCGAAGTCAGCACATTCTGTCCCAAGGCTTTTTCTTTCACCTTGTCGGTAAATGTCTTGGCAACCTTATAATTGACATCGGCATCCAACAAGGCACGACGTACATCCTTTAATGTTTCCGCAACATTGATTTCAGTGATTTTCCCTTCACCTTTCAGCAACTTAAACGAACGCTCCAGGCGTTCACTCAGATTGTCAAACATACAAATTATCTATTTTTTTCGATTATCCAACTGGGAAACGTGTTTCGGGGCATTCCCAAAATCCGCTTCTTTATTTTTAATAGGGAACAAAGGTACTAAAAAGCGTGTAATTATCGATACAGAATACGGAAGAATCTGAAGATAGCCTATTTAATACCCCATAACAGGATACCTCTCTACAAGATCGGGGAGAAGAACTTTCGCCCTTCTCCCCTACGCCTTGAAATTCGATCTGTCCTCGTTTCCCAACGAAAGCAAATCATTATTACTATGAATACCTAAACAAACTGAAAGTCTGTATAGGGGGGTTATCCCTTAGTTTCACAACTCTAGGATAACCATATTGTATAAAAAAGATTATTAATTATATATTACAAAAACGTATTTCCTATCGTACAAGCACCTTCTTCGTCTCCTGCAGACCGTCCTGGTCGGAAACAGTAATCAGGTAAATACCCCGGTTCAGATAGATTTCCTGCTGCATGCCGCTTGCCTGAATGCTGCGAACCTGCGCACCGCCCATCGTATAAACCCGGATGTCTTTCAGCGGGGTATTCGATGAAGTGACCATCACTTTGCCACCGCCTACCGAATAAACCAGGAAAGCATTGCGGGCAATCACCTCATTGCCGGTCGGTGTTCCGGCACGGAGGAAGTAACGACCCGATGTTCCTGCCGGAACACTGACGGTCTTTCCTTCGCGCAACGGCGTTTCGGTCTGTTCCTGGGCATCGTAAAGAGTCGCGCTGCTGAACTGATTCAGTCCGCCAAACGACAGTGTCACCATTTCCTGCTTGCTACCATAAACACCCAGCGGAATGTTATACAGTTCGGAAGTCCGGTTGATGCTGGTTGCCATCGTTCCCGCTACGGTATAAACCATCGGCACGTCGCCCAGATTGGAATCCAAGAACAACTCGGCATCCTCGCTTGCTTCGTAGTCGGCCGAAGCTGCCATATCGTAGGCCACAGCTGCCCGGCTGGTCCGCCCGTCGGTCGTTGTGGCAGTAATGGTCAGGGCATTCGCGCTGCGTAATCCATCGCCTGTGCCACCTAAGACTTGCATATCTTGGGTGAATTTGATGACATTACTACTTGCACCTGTCTTCTTTTGAACGAAGAAGGATTGTAGAGGGGCTATTTTTGCGGTTGAATTATCACCAACTTCAACCCATGAACCATCTCCTGTACCTACCGCAGCTGTTTGATTACCATTTGTTACCAACCAATACTTCTTTTCCAAGACAGAACCGTTAACATCATTATTAAAGAACGCACTCATATCCAAATGTGCCATGAATGGATTGCCCACCAAGTAATACGGATTATCACCGTTAACTTTCAAAGGAACAGAAATTGAAGTTACTGTCTCTTTACTCAAATCCGTTATATGCAACTTATTGGCATTTGTTCGAGTGATTAGATCTGTTTCCTGAGCAGTTGTTGTTCCGCCAGAATAGGTATATTTCGTATCCGCCTTTGGCAAACGGAAGGTTGCATTATTTGTTCCTTCCGGTAAATCCAATACCTTCAACGAGAAGCCTGTACCTGCTGCATCATATCCTTCATTTGCCTTGTTATAGACAGCACTCCAGTTACCGGCAATGGCTCGTTCCCCTGTATCTCCTGAACCAACACCCACCATCGTAACATCGTCTCCTTTCCAACCACGCTGATAAACGGATGGATTGGTACGGCTGTTGTTTTCGTTAACATTCCCGGCAGAAGAAATAGTCCCATTAATCTTTCCATCAAAAGTTATATCTGTGAAATATTCCTGTGCTTCCATACCTGATGGATCCGTATAAAAATCACCTGAAACAACGCCTTTCAGCGGTGAAGAAAGAGCATACCACCGGTCTCCTGCCAACTGATAATCTACCCATGCTTTCTTGTAATCCAATAATTCCGCATGCATCATCTCCGCTCCCGGCTCGAAGTGGATTTCATTGCACAAATTAACACGGAATGGTTTGGTAACCATATCTGTATTATCACCGTTTGCAGAATAAACCATCATGTCGTAATAAATCGGTTGGCCATCTTCTATATTTACGATAGCAGGAGGATTAATATGGTCAGGTCGTTCAGTCTCCCAAGTCATATTTTTCAGTACACTAGAGTTCCCTTCAAATCCAGCCTTATATAATTCAACTTTACTATCCTTTGGCATGATCACCTTCGTGAAGAGCATTGGGACATAAGCCTTTTCTGTCTTATTACTTCCATCCGTAAAATAATCAGAAGATTCTTCTTTTGCTTTGTTTATTCTATCAGACGGAATGCGTTTCCACAACGCATCATCATGCCAGTTATCGGAGGTTTTCGTTCCTGACCATTCCAAATATTCCGGTACGACTTTCATGACGAGATTCATATTTCCATAACAACTGGAAGTTATACTCGTACCACCGTTAGTTTTTTCTTCCACATGAATATGCATCGTATATGAATACCCTTCTTTAGGATCAAAAGCATCACTACCTCCTGCTTCCATCGGATCAGTCAAATTAAATTTGATTGTCATTTTATTATCATCAGGAGTATCAGGAGAAGGTTTCGCATATAGCGATTCCACAGTACCAATTACATATTGGTGCATATCTTCACCAAACAGATCAGCGTATGCCGGATCATCAGAACCTACCAAATAAATATATCCTTTACTTGTTGCATTATCATCACCATCTTCATCCATCAGTCCTAAATGTTCTGGTTTATAATTTGCAGGTTTATTAGTATCACTATCACCATACGCAAACTTCGCGTTTCGCAGATTCACCGTAATCGTATTATTTTCAGATTCAGAAGCCTTAATTTGCTTTAATCCGATACGCATTGCCGGATTATAGGCATCGTTGGTAACTCCATTCGCATCCTGATAATCCACATATTCAAATCCGGGTTGTACTTGCGGGGCTTTGCCATTTGCTCCCAACTCCAAAAAACTTGGATTGAAACAGAATATCTGCTCATCATCCGGTTCTGGATTAATCGGGATTACAGCCAGCTTCAAGCCATCTTCCAATAATCGGATTTCAAGTGTTTTCCTATACAAAACTAATTGAGAATTTAATCCCTCTCCATCCGGATTTTGTTCCAAATAATGTTGAATAAGACTTATATGGGTTTCTGTAAGATCACCTTGTTCAGTAACCCCTGTGAGATCACCCTTATCATGATAATAATATCGAAACGCATCTAAAGCTTCTTCCAAAGAAACATTTCCATAATTAGCTTGCTTTTCCTCAAACTCTTCTTTAGAACCAAAGAACCAATCAAAATAAATATTACTTGCATCCTCTTCAACTTCATCGCCACTATCATCAAAAGCTCTCATATCTACGGAGAACTCAAAACTTTGACCTATACAATAGTTTTGTAGATTTTCATCCGTCACGACCTCTCCATTTATCTTCACCAAATTCTGGCCTTCAACCGAAAGTTTACTCCGCATCGCACAATTATCATCCGGATTTCCAAAACAGGACGCAAAATTCTCTTGAGTAAGCACAGTTCCTTCGTGGTCTTGTATCAGCAACCAATAAGTTCGGGTGGGCACCAATTCGGCTTGGATATCTACAGCCAAATAGTTTTCATCATTCTCTGTCAGACTATAAAAAGCATATTTAGGTGAATCAGATGTACCAATATTATTATTAGCCGCCAAGCAGTCTCCATCCGAATCATTATACACTCTATTTTCATTAAAATCCCATTTATAATACAGGGTTCCATATTGTTGATTATAATAATTGGAGGCATCCTCCGTATTATTCCCGATCCAAACGGCGGAAGCTTGAATAGCCTCCTTTATCTCATCCTGAGTAGCACTTGCCCGTTCCGCATAAGGTATCACCTCTCGATACTTCAAAGTATCAAGCATGCAAAAATCAATTCCATCTATTTCATCAACTACAAAATCTCCGCCCAAACGAGAGTAAAGTTGATCCCAATTAATGCGGAAGTTAACCATAGTCCGTTTATCGCATTCTATTCGTTTCTGCTTAATGCTGGCGCGTGGTCTTGCCATATATACCCGAATATCATCTACATACATATCACCTCCTTGAGTAGATGCACTATTGTTATCCAACTGAACCTCATACGAATCAAAATCTATTTCCGAATCATCTATGAATGAGAAATAAACTTGCATCCATTCATTATTATCTAAGTCAAATCCTGGTAACCCTACATTCTCAGGAATATAGGTCGATGGTATTTGCCCTGTCTGATAACGGTAAAGCGGAACTCGATTGCCACTTTCTTCAATTCCCCAAATCGTAAACAAGATAGCCGCATTGTCTGTATTATCATTTTCCCTCGCATTTTTCACCCAAGCTGAGACAAACAATTCTGAACCCGGACAAAGATTTTCACGGAAAGGCAAACGAGCAATAACCCCGGCACGATCTGAAGCATCCACATATAGGTGATAGGTACTTTCATTTCCTTCACTATTTTTCAAAGGGACAGGTTCTGCAAAAGATTTCCCCCAACCACCATCTTGACATTCCACATAGTCGCTCGTAATTGCATAATAGCCCCATTGCGCACAATTCTGATTACCCGCATGATATGTTGCCTTAGAACCATCATAGAATCCATAGCTGCTGTAGCTCCAAGCCATGGGAAACGGATAATACTCATCAGGTCGATATTGATCTAATTCTGTGAAGTTGTTATTATAATCAAAATTCAATTCGGTAAGTAATTCATACATATCTGATTCAGCAAGTGCCTTCGGTGTACGGTAGGTCAACTTACGCCAACTGGCATTATCTGTTTGTCCTGTTGGGTTATCAATTTCTTTAACCATTGACTGCGACAGCAAACGGCTTTCTTCCACGAATTTCAATTTATAGCGGGCAATTCTGTAATCATCGCTTTTTACCAGAATTGTCGCGGTCGGGATACTACCATCATCAGGTTGTGTTACCGAATATGTACCATCAGTATTTCCACCATCAGAAGGATACAGAAAGAATATACAGCGGTTCGAACCTGTCAGGTTTACAAAATCCGAACCAGTAGTAGATGTAGCAGAAGAAGTTAAAGAAATCCCCGCTGTATTTTCTTCAATAGTGACGGTTAAACTTCCGGAATTTTCAGTTCCATCGGGAAGGACATAACTCCGCGCGTCTTTCGAAAGGGCTACCAATTCATTGGTACGATTGGGTATTCTGGTAGCCGGCATCGTAATCTCGTATTCTTCCAAATAAGTATCGGAACTAGAACTAGAACTATGCTGATTCTTCAAAGCCTTAGGATACCAATTGTTCTCATTCTCGACCGCACAAATATAATAAAGAATGCGGTGAGACAATGTAGGTTCTACTAACTCACCCTCGTTACTTTCAGAAAAATCCTTGTAGGTAGAAACATCGCAAGCCACTACATACCAGTTGTTATCTCTCCCTGGAGTATTTCCATCTATGCTTGTATTAAACCACAGTCCAAATTCTTCATCTGTTGGAAAATAGAAATTCATCTGATATGCCGGATTCCCTGCTTTTAAGGGATTTCCCACATATCCATTTTCCAAACGATAGACATCATCACTCAAATCAGTGGGAGTTAGCAAATCCCACACATTTTCTGTCGGATCATTCCCATGATATCTCGTTTCAAATGTTTTACCCGTACGGAAGCTATACCATCGCTGATAAGATTTGATACTAAAATTGCTATTAAGATAATCCGGCAATGTTAAAGTGATACTCGTACCTTTATGCATATAGATCGTATCAATCATAGTGTGCGTTGCCTGGATAGGATCTAAATTCGAAGCTACAATTAACGGATTATCTTTTAGATCAAACATTTCTTCTTTTTCACTAAAAGTATCACCGGTTGTTGCGTTTGAATAGCGATCTCTCAAATCATACCACTTCGCGGCCTTGTGTTGGATGCTTTTTACATCAGACCGCAAAGTGATCTCGTTCATCACTAAGCTATGATACTGACCCTGATCATTCTTACCGGGTATCAAGGTCAGCTTGAGGGTCCTGTATTCCTTACGATTTTCCGCATTCAAAGTCAAGGTCGCGTATCGTTCTTCCCGATTTAGAGAAAACTTCTGCGACACAACCTCATTATCCGCTGTCGTTCCCTCCACTGTCACGCTCTCTGGCCTCATATTCCGATCTACGTCTGTAGATCCACTTCCACCACCCATCAGGTCAATCGAATGGATATAGGTCGGTTGTTCACCGAAAGAGATCACGATTGTCTTCTCCCCGGCTGTTTTTGCCTCCCACCAACTGCCGTCGCCGTCATAATTCCCATCAAAGGCTTTCCCGATGTCTTGGTCATCCTCACCCTTCAGCTCCACAGTAAAAAAATCGTCAGATATAGCCTCAGATATCGTCTCATACTGATCCCCCGTCACCTGTCCCCACGCCTCCTGGACTGGCGCGAGGATAGCCACCATCAGGAAGAAGAGGGCGGCTGTTTTCTTATACATGTCCATTATCTTCATATCATTTTCCTTTCTCCCCGGGTGGAAACCCGGAATTTATTATTCGTCGCTAACCCTTCAGCCCTTCGGGTAGCTCCCTACGACAGGCGAAAAGGTTCTCAATTATCAATCGTCAATTGTCAATTCTCAATTTTTATCCACCGGGACGAGCTCGAGGCCGGAATCGCCGCCTTCGCCCGCAGGTTTCTCTTCTTCTTTCTTTTTCCGACTGTTCAACCGCTGTTTGTAGATGGATTCGACGTCGTGGATCAGGGCATTCAGACCGGACATGAAGTAAAGCGACTCTTCCGTCTCGTTGAGCAGGTTCGTCGCAAAGGCATAGTCGGTCATCTCGTGGTAGAGGTCGGTCATGGCTACACGCAGGTCGCGCATCTGCTCGTTGAAGCCCAGTTCGGAATTCTTCATATCGGCCGTTTTCACCAATGCCTCAAACTGCTTGTTGCAATTGTCCAGCTCGTCGACGTACGCATCCAGTCCCAGCGTGCGTACAGCCTCGCTGTTTTCCAACTTCCGCAAGTCCAACAATAACCCTTTGATCATCTCCGTCTCCTGATTGTACGGCAGCTTGCCGATACCCCGATACGGACTGATCACGATATAGAGTTGCTCGGCAGCCTTACTTTCTGCCTCGATAGGCACCGAGCGAGATGTCTTGACACGACTGAAGAGGAGCGAAATCAGGCTGTCACGCTTGCGGTCAACTTCCTCTTTAGGTTTCGTTTCCGCCTTCATTTGCGGGATACGGGTCAGATCGTTCATTTGCGCCAAGTAACCTTTGGCTTCGGTCACCTGCTCGGCCGTGATTGATAGCTTGGGCGCACCCATCTCGTCACTCTCCGGCTCACCTTCGGCCTCCAGCGGAAGCAGGCTCAAGAAACGTTCCATAAAATTCATAAACTCGGCGTTGGCCAACCGGACCAAATTGATCTCTTCTACCCGGATATACTTTTTTCTCATATCTTTTTTCTCCTATTCTTTTATTGTCTTTTCCTGTTTTATCTCACGCAAACCATCGGGAACCTGCTGATTACGATCAACCACCTCCCGACAACAGCGGCAGCCTTCTGACTGCAATCAATCGACTCCCGACAATGGCAGCTACCTTCTGACCGCAATCAATCGCCTCCCGACAGTGGCGGCAGCCTTCTGACTGCAATCAATCGCCTCCCGACAGTGGCAGCTACCTTCTGACTGCAATCAATCGCCTCCCGAAAACAGCGGCGACCTTTTGACTGCTTTTTTATTACAAATCAATATGTACAGCTTCTGTTTCCGCTGAAACGGAGTAGCTTTTTGTTGAATCGCCGTCTTTCAATGGACGGGTTTTAATAACCAAATCGAAATTCATCGTCACTTCACCGTCCTTTAAGACAATGGGAATTTTATACTCTTCAACCGTTGGCACGGAAACAACCGAACCACTGAAAAAGACGGCATTATCATCCGTGTTAGTGATTGATGCACCATTAGGCCAAGATGGAGTTTGATCTACCTTCAAATTTCCGGAGCCAAATTCGTCAGGTACAGTCCAAGTCCACTTAGCATCTTCAGCCCAAGTCTCACCTGTCTTCTTATCAGGCGTAACAGTTACTTTATAAGTACAGCCTTCGGGCAGTTCAAAACTATAAGTATTCAAATTTTTTGTAACAGGCAGTGTGCCGATGGCAGCCAATTGATATTCCACATCAATATTCAAACTGTAATCCGTCAGGTGGATCACCAAAGGGAAGATATGGTTACGGGGAATCGTCTTTGTAAATGAACCCTCTCGAGTATCATTGCCAACCTTCACTGAAACCGGGAATGTTCCACTGTTTTCGTGGAGGTAGAAATCACCCGAATTAGCTTCTGAATTTGAGAATGTAGGCGTTTCCCATGTCCAATCCGATGTAGCACCCGTAGGCAATGAAACTTCGCCATAACCTTCACGATATAAATTCGTGGTTCCAACCATTAAATCAGAAATGGTTACAGACGTAATATCTGTTTTTGTGTTTCTTTCATCCACAATCTTGACATTCATTTTCGCCACCATGCGGTTCAGGCGGACTTCATATTCCGGTTGTGTACTGCTGACCTTCCAGGTAGTGTCTTTTGTGGTGGACATGGGCATATATGCGTTTGGCTGCACACCCAGCCAGTCAAAGGCATCAACCTCTTCATTCTGCGGGGCAGTATTACCATACGGATTATTATTATCATCAGCATTCGCAATGGCATAAATCTGATAAGTCTGCCCATCTACCAATTCAACAGTGGAGGTAGATTTCCAAGAAGTGTGATCAAAATCAGATTCTGTCAAATGAATCGTTTGATTTCCTTGAACGATATAAACATCCAGCGTGTTAATAGCATCTTCATCCACTGCTTTGGTCAGCTGATCCACCTCATCCATCTGAAGGGAGATGGTGACGGGCACCACCTCGCCCGACGAGCTTCCGCCCGGCGTATCGTCCGCCTCGCAGCCGGTCAGCATCCCCCAAAAGAGGGCGATGGCAGCCAAGGCTCCGTATATAGAAAATTGTCGCTTCATATCAAGCCTCCTTTCCTCCTAAGTTGACGTCATCCAGACGGATAGTCCAGTCGTTCACGATAATTTCGAGGCAATGCGCCTTTCCGTCCACGATATCCAAATAAACCACAATCGTATATTCGTCCTGACGGTCGAGGTATTCCTGGGCATCCAGGTCGTGTGATTCCATCTGCGTGAGCAGCAGGAAATCAGTCAGGTCTACCTGCAGGAAGGGAGTCGCTTCCCCTTTGTGCGACAACTGCAGGGAAGTCTGCGAGCCATCCATCAGCCGCATTGTGTTCAGCTCTGCCACAACAGCCTGCATGGCCGTTCCCCCCTCGGTATCAGCCACCGTCTCCACCTGCTGCAAATAAGGCTTCCAGAACACAGCTTCGTCGGCCACCGGCTGGTTTTGCGCATTCAGATCGCCATTATGAGTTGTTGCCAGGATGGTAAAATCGTCGGCCTGCAAGCCCGTGCCGCTGTTCGCGTCGATCAGTGCCAGGCGGATTTTGTTGGTATTCTTTACCAGGGGGAATTCCGTATCGGTCTCGCCCCCCGACGGGATGGTCAGTTCCAAAGTACCCTGGAAGAGACCGGAGAGCTCGCGGGCCACAACGCCTTTGTCTTGCCGCACCGACATGAGCCATTCGTCCATCGACTCGCCGGCAGCCGGTTTAGTCCAAGTATAATCCGTATCATTCAGTCCTGCCCACGCCAACAAGCGGTAATCGCCCGGCTCCAACTGTAGCTTCACCCGGTTGGCCAGCAATTCATCTCCGGCAATCACCCGCGAAGAGAGGAATTTGCCCTCGGCATCGAACACAAACAGATCGACCTGCTTGTCGGCAGACTGATTGACCATTTCATGCGCAAAGGCATCGGCAAACTTCATATTATAGGTATAAGTAAAATGCAAGTAATGATCGCAGGGCTTCAAATCTTCGTGGATGTATTCGCAGGAGACCAGACCCAGCGTCAGGAGAGCCCAAACGGGCAACAGCCGTAATAAATAGGTATATGTTTTCATTTTATCTGTATGCTTTCTGATTTATAAATAAATATCTTCACCTTTCATTTGAGTCCAGTCTTCGACCGTCACGATGATTTCAATGTTGGGATCAGGATCTGGGTCGGGATCTGGATCTGGATCTGGATCTGGCTCAGGGTCGGGACCTGGGTCTGGATCAGGATTTGGATCAGGATCGGGATCAGGATCGGGATTTGGATCAACCGGATCTTCCCCATCCGGGTCCGGGAAAGGCACCTCGTCGCCCAGGCCATAAATCGAAGAAACCAGCAGGCGGTAGATGTTGTTGCGCACGATGGCATATTCCATAATGCCCTTGGCGCCGTCGTTGTCGTCATCAGAATGGCGAACGCGCCATACATAATAGCAGAGGCCGTTGTGGAACTCCCGCACCAACGCCCCTGTTCCTTCGGCAGCAGCCTCGGCCTCGGCCCGTGTGTGATAAATCTTGTCTTTCACCCGGTAGAACGTCTCTCCCTCGGTATATCCATTCGGAGTATAGCGCACCTGGAAAACCACCATCGTGCGGTAAGCGTCCAGCTGGGCTTCGCGACTCATCGTATTCTCCAGCGTATAATCGAGTACCCGCCAGTCGCCCGCCTGCTTGCCGGTACGGACCACGGCTTCCCACGCCGACTGTTTTTTGTCAAACGAGGTATAATAATTGTCGTATAAGCTTGCCAACGAAGAATTGACAGGACTGGCCGTCTTCTTCAAGCTCCACGGATCAACCACATAATTCCGCTGCACGCCCCCTTCGACCGGCAGCTCATCGCCCAGGTAGGTAACCGGCGAAGCGCTCGTCAGGGCACCGTTGTCCGGCATCGCCGTCCGCTTCAGCAGATACGAGCCTTCGGCCATCTTGTTGAGGACTACGGCTCCCACCAGCGAAGCCTTCGCCCGGCCATAGACATGATCGTTCACATCAAAGATAGCCGCTTTCGCCCGGTAATCAATCCGCGCCGCCACCCGTTCTACTTCCACCACGGCATTGGCTGGCTCATTCTTCGGATTGCCGCAAAGCGTCACCTTGTCTGCCGTATGTCCATTGGAAGTCATCACGAAGCGCGAATACTTTCCGTCTTTTTCCGTCCAAGCCTTCGTTAGGATATAATCGCGTATACCTCCCAAGGTCTTACCCTGCAACTGGGCACGCATATCCCCTGTATTGGTCACGACCAGCAAATCATATTCTCCGGCTGGCAAATTCACCTGTACCGGTTCGGTGCGGTTGTCGCCTTCCAACTTATCACGGTCAAAATAGAAGATCTTATCAATCGGCGTATCAGCAGAAGCGTTACTTTGTTTTTCCGCCTGATAAAAGAAAAGCATTAAATCATCAATACGATTTTCATAATCCAGCCCTGTTTCAGAACCATCTCCCAGTTCACCTCCGGTCGGGTTCGAACGTGTGGAAGTACCTGTAGCTGCAGTCACTTCCAAAACGAAATAGGCCCCCTCGCCATCTGTTTCTGCCGTACCACCCTGGGTTATATCCAGGTCTGACGTACAAGAAAAGAAAGTCCAGGCGAGGCACATCCATCCGATATTCCTCAATCCCTTCATATTTTATTCCTTACGTTTTGCGTTAATTTGATTCAGGTTTTCCTGTACAGCTTCAGCTAAAGACGGATGGTCGGTCAGCTTGTTCAAGATTGCTTCTGCCCCATCTAAATTTCCTTCCAACATCAGGATCGAAGCCTCGGCCAGTTGCTTTTCGGGACAGTCGTTCACCTTGGCCAGGTAGCGTTTCGCCTTGTCGAGCTGGCGGGTATTCACCGCACTGATAGCCGCATTCAGGTTGGATACTGCATCCTCCGGATACATACGAACCGCAATTTCGAACACTTCGTTGAATGGATCACTACCAGCCTCATACGTTTCGGCCACCATAAACATCTCGTTCAAACTCAACTTCGAAGGATCAGATTGGATGATCTGTTTTGCCTCGTCCACCGTAAAGTTGCGAATATTATAATTTACCCGATAATCAGAGTGGCGTAAGGCAGGATATACATCACGCAACAAAACCTTATAAGAAGTACCCCCATTTAGCGTTTTCAACTTCCATTCGCGGGCATCCCAATCCGCCGGTTCGTCGGCACGGATGATGGCCAGCAATTCTTCCTTATCCGGCAAATTGCCTTTTTCTACAGCCGCTTCCAGGCCTTCCCAGTCCTCCGGCTCAAAATCGACCGACAGTTTTACGCCCGAGAGGTCATAGCGGTCTTTCACATAATTCAGCAAAGCCTTGGCGCGATTTTCGGCCAGATAAGCATTCCCTTTGTACGTGCCTTCGGGAGAAGCATATCCTTTGATCGACAAGCTGGTAATCGTTGCATACGGATCGTTCTTCACCGCTTCGACCGTCTGCTGGATCTTCTTCAATTCGGCCGGGTTGTTCCGATAGTCCGGATGAATGGCTGTCTGGTTCACCGGGAAATCCAGATAAGCACTACCGTCCAAATGGCGAGCCTTCACCGCTTCGGGAGCCGGTTTCACATACACCAGCATTGGGTCGATAACGACAGGCTCGGCAAAATTCAATGCGAAAAGCGGGCTTTTGTTCTGGCTCAATGCCTTCCAACCGCAACCGCAATCGTCCATCACCATCGATACTTCCGCTTTTTCCATCCAATCAGCATACGGCGTACGGACCAGGTAATCTACCTGTTGTTCTGTATCATTATAGCGTCTAATTTCCACTTCCTTCTTATCAGTCCGTTCCATGCGTTCGTACAGGATGTGGCGCACTTTTCCATTAATGATAATCGGGTCTAACGCCCGGATGCTGTCACCACTCTCTACCAAGGGTGTACAAACCAACGACTGGTTACGCGAGAGTTGCAGCGAACTGATGTCGGCCTTCAGGGTAATCACCAAATCATTTCCTACACGTTCGGCGTTCTTCTCCTTTACTAAAAAAGTACCTTCTTCCGGATTCTGGGCATACAAGAAAGACGTACACCCCAACATATAGATGAATGTATAGAGCTTTTTCATTCCTTACACGTTTTTAAAATAAATAAATCGCACTGACAGCTGCCTGCGTAGGGCCTACATAATGTTTCTTGACGGTTTCCATCTTGGTTCCACAATCGGCACAGGGATATTTATCCGACTCCAGATACAAATAGCCAACGCCCAATGTGGCCTCAATATTCCAGTGCTTGCCTAAAACCCAGCTATACCCATAGCTGATACCGGCACCCGTGCCCCATCCCTGATGGCGTTCATTCTCGGTGCCCAACCATTTAATGTCAGACACGTTATAAATTAAATAAGGTACATGCAATCCCAAGAAATGGCCGTGAAATGTTTCACAAAACCAATAGCGTAGTTCGGGATGAACTCTGAGATGTTTGATGGATTTTCCGTAGCTTCCATCGTCATTTTTTCCGGTAAAAGGATTCAAGCCAGCTTCCAAATCCAGACTCCAATGTCGGGCAAGACGAAATTCCAACCCCAAGTTTGGAGTCGCTGTGCCCCAATACAATGCATTGGTCTTAATACCCACGATAGCCCCTTTCTCCTTTTGGAGATCTGTTTGTGCCATGACTGTAAAAGAAATAGCACATAAAAGGCATGTAAATAACAATCGCTTTATCATAACCTTAGTTTTATCTTTGTTTCCGTTTATAAAATCTTATCAAATAATAATCCTCATTTTGGCTTTTTTGTAGTACAAAATTCATCAGAAAATTATTACATCATATTTTATACAATCCCCAAAACTATGGAGTATTGGTCAATTATTATAGATTTAATCCTGATAAATAGCTCATTAGATAGTTCCGCTTTACTCCTACCTTATTATAAGTATTATTATTTGTCATTTCACGCTACAAACGTATTACATTTAAGTTTATAAAGCAAATTTAAATGTGATTATTTTTGATTAAAATCAAGAAAGTCCATCCCGGACTAAACCCTCTAAAGTCATAAATCAAAATAAAAGCTGCATTTCAAGCAGAAGAATAAAGAAAATACAGGTGCATAATCGCCTTTTCACCTAGAAAACGACGAGCAAAATCTTCTAACTTTTCCTACATATCCCTCAATTGTTAATTCTTAATCACTATCTTTGCAAACTCATTACGATACATCAAAATAATTTATGATTTCTATAGACGGATTGACAGTTGAATTTGGAGGAAGTACACTTTTCCAGGACATATCTTTTGTAATTAATGAAAAAGACCGGATCGCCCTGATGGGGAAAAACGGAGCCGGGAAATCAACCTTGCTGAAAATCCTGGCAGGTGTTCGCGAACCAACTCGTGGAAAAGTTTCTGCACCGAAAGATACGGTTATTGCCTATTTGCCCCAACATCTGATGACAGAAGACGGACGTACCGTTTTTGAAGAAACAGCACAGGCTTTTGCACATCTGCATGAAATGGAAGCAGAAATTAATGCGATCAATCATCAACTCGAAACCCGTACCGACTACGAATCGGATGAATATATGCAACTGATTGAACGGGTTTCTGCCTTGAGCGAGAAATTTTATTCGATCGAAGAAATCAATTATGATGCCGACATTGAAAAGACGTTGTTAGGTTTGGGCTTTGAGCGGGAAGATTTTAACCGTCAGACCAGCGAATTCAGTGGCGGATGGCGAATGCGTATCGAGCTGGCCAAGTTACTGCTTCAAAAGCCGGATGTCTTATTGCTCGACGAGCCGACCAACCATCTGGATATCGAATCTATTCAATGGCTGGAAGACTTTTTGATTGAAAGCGGACAAGCGGTGGTTGTGATCAGTCACGACCGTGCTTTTGTCGATCATATTACCACACGTACCATTGAAGTGACAATGGGACGTATCTATGATTATAAGGTAAATTATTCCCAATACCTGCAACTGCGGAAAGAACGTCGCGAGCAACAACAAAAGGCTTACGACGAACAGCAGAAGTTTATTGCCGAAACGAAAGAGTTCATCGAGCGGTTCAAAGGAACTTATTCCAAAACCCTGCAAGTGCAAAGCCGGGTGAAGATGCTGGAAAAACTGGAACTGCTGGAAGTGGACGAAGAAGATACATCGGCTTTACGATTGAAGTTTCCACCTTCACCCCGTTCAGGATCTTATCCGGTAATCATTGAGGATGTATCCAAGAGCTACGGCGACAAGACTGTATTCCGTCATGCCAACCTGACCATTGAACGGGGTGACAAGATTGCTTTCGTGGGACGTAACGGAGAAGGAAAATCAACCTTGGTAAAGTGTATCATGAAGGAAATCGAACACGAAGGGAAACTGACCATCGGGCATAATGTCATGATTGGTTATTTTGCCCAAAATCAGGCATCTCTGCTCGATGAAAACCTGACGGTATTCCAGACGATTGATGATGTGGCCAAAGGTGATATCCGAAATAAGATCAAAGATTTGCTGGGCGCCTTTATGTTTGGAGGAGAGAACTCAGCGAAAAAGGTAAAGGTTTTGTCGGGTGGTGAACGTACCCGTCTGGCCATGATCAAACTGTTGCTTGAACCTGTCAATTTACTGATCCTTGACGAGCCGACCAACCATTTGGACATGAAGACAAAAGACATCCTGAAACAGGCGTTGCTTGACTTTGACGGAACATTGATTGTCGTATCACACGACCGTGACTTCCTGGATGGTCTGGTAACGAAAGTCTATGAATTCGGCCATCAACGTGTAACAGAGCATTTGGAAGGTATTTACGAATTCATGCAACGGAAGAAGATGGAGAATCTGCGTGAGCTGGAAAGAAAGAACTAAATCTTTCCAGCCATGATAACCAATCATTATAAAAACAAGAAACCTGTATGAAAGAATTACAGCAATTGCTCAAGAAGTTTTTCGGATATTCCGAGTTTCGTCCGTTACAGGCCGAAATCATCCAACATATCTTGCAAAAGAAAGATGCGTTGGTATTAATGCCTACAGGCGGTGGTAAATCAATTTGCTATCAGCTGCCTGGTATTTACCTGCCGGGTATTACATTAGTCATCTCTCCGCTGATTGCCCTGATGAAAGATCAGGTGGAGGGATTAATAGCGAATGGTATTCCGGCAGCATCATTAAATAGTATGATGAGTGACAGCGAGCAGCAGCAAGTCAAACAGCTTTGTATCCAAGGGAAGATCAAGTTACTTTATATCTCGCCCGAACGGGTAAAGGCTGAAGCCGACTGGTTCTTGCCTCGCCTGGATATATCGTTGATAGCCATCGATGAGGCTCATTGTATATCACACTGGGGACATGATTTCCGTCCGGAATATACGCAACTGGCTATTCTGAAAGAACGTTTTCCCAACGTTCCGGTCATTGCTTTGACTGCTACCGCCGACAAAGTGACCCGAACAGATATTATCGAGCAACTCAGACTCAATAATCCTCAAGTATTTATTTCGTCTTTCGACCGGCCGAATCTATCGCTGACGGTGCGCCGAGGATTGAACAAGAAAGAGAAGATCAAATCTATTGTCCATTTTATACGCCAACATCGAGACCAATGTGGGATCATCTACTGCATGAAGCGGAGCGACACAGAGATGCTGGTAGAAGAACTGTCGTTGTTCCAAATCAAGGCAACCGCCTATCATGCGGGCTTATCTCCACAAAAAAGGGAACAGGCTCAGAATGATTTCATCCACGACCGGGTAGATGTTGTCTGTGCAACGGTAGCCTTCGGAATGGGAATTGATAAAAGCAATATCCGCTGGGTAATCCATTTCAATATGCCGGGAAGCATTGAGAACTATTATCAGGAAATTGGCCGTGCCGGACGAGATGGAGCCAAGAGTGATACGTTGTTGTTCTATTCTATGAGCGATTTAATTGTCCTCCGCCAATTTGCGGAAGAAAGCGGACAAGTAGAAGTTAATCTGGAGAAGCTCAACCGAATGCAGCGGTATTGCGAAACAGATGTCTGCCGCCGTCGAATCCTGCTCAGCTACTTTGGAGAAGAGGTGGAAAAGGATTGTGGAAACTGCGATGTATGCAAGAATCCACCACTACGTTTCGACGGAAGTATTTTAGTGCAAAAAGCGCTCAGTGCCGTAGTTCGTACCAATCAGCAAATCGGAGTTGAAATGCTGATTCATATCCTGCGTGGAGCAGCCCGAACAGAACTGACAGAAAAAGGATTCCACCATATTAAAACGTATGGAGCCGGTCGTGACCTTTCGTATATGGAATGGAAAGAATACATTTATCAGATGATTCAGTTAGGTTTTCTGGAAATTGATTATGCCCATGCCAACCGATTGAAGGTTACAGCTCTTGGCACAAAGGTGTTGTATGGAAAGGCTACGGCCCAGCTAGCCAAATATATTCCTCCGGAGCCTGAGAAAAAGAAAGCGAAGACTGGTTCTGAGAAAAAAGGATTCAAAGCTCAGCCAATCCGTCCGATCGAGTCGGAGTCTGTGGATGAAATTCTATGGGATGCTTTAAAGCAACTCCGCAAACAACTGGCCGACCGAGAATCGCGTCCGGCATACCATATCTTTACGGATGATTCACTCGAAGACATGGTTGCTCAAAAACCGATCACATTGGGAGATTTCAATCTTATCCGTGGTGTAGGACAAATCAAGTTGGAAAAGTATGGCCGTGTATTTGTTTCTCTTATCCGTTTCGTACTGAAGTTACCGAAGTTAGAGGGATAAAGCTAGCCAAACGAAATACGATATATTGGGTAAAAAAATGGTGGCGGAACAAACAATATTCCATTGTCTATTCCGCCACTATTCGTTTCTATAAAAAGAAAGGATATTCTTTCTCTCGAGGTATTTACTTAACCAAAAAACGCTTTGTCAGTCCATCAAAAGCATCAATCCGACGATCCCGGAAGAAAGGCCACCAGCGACGTACATTTTCACTTCGGCTTTTATCCACCTCTACAACACGTACTTCTTCCTGTTCATTCGTAAATTCTACCAATAATTCACCCTGTGGTCCGGCAACGAAACTGTTACCCCAGAACTGAATTCCATTGGTTTGTCCGGAAGGATCCGGTTCATGTCCCGTCCGGTTTACGGTAATAACCGGAAGTCCATTCGCTACTGCATGGCCACGTTGTACGGTAATCCAGGCATTCAGCTGCCTCTTCTTCTCTTCCTCCGTATCTGTGCTCTCCCAACCAATTGCTGTCGGATAAATCAACATTTCGGCACCACGCATGGCCATCAGTCGAGCAGCTTCAGGATACCATTGATCCCAACAAACCAAAACGCCCAACCGACCTACAGATGTATCAATCGGCTCAAAGCCTAAATCACCCGGCGTAAAATAGAATTTCTCATAATAAGCCGGATCATCCGGAATATGCATCTTCCGATATTTGCCAGCAATGCTTCCATCCTTCTCCAACACAACGGCCGTATTATGATACAAACCCGGAGCGCGACGTTCGAACAACGACAAAACCAAAACTATTCCTAATTCTTTTGCCAGTTTTCCGAATGTTTCTGTTGAAGGACCAGGTATCGGTTCTGCCTGATTGAATATTTCTGTATTTTCCGTTTGGCAGAAATAAAGTCCGTTATGCAATTCCTGCAACACGACTAATTCGGCACCCATGGCAGCCGCTTTCCGGATATTATCCTGCAATTTCTGAATATTAGCCGGAATATCTGCCGTATTTTTCTGTTGTACTAATCCTACCTTCATATTCTTTTTATTCAATAAAACCTTCCGGATACTGCATGGTTACGCAATGCAACGATCCGTGTTGCTTAATTAACGACAAACAATTGATTCCTACAATTTCCCGATCGGGGAAAGCTTCTTGCAAAGCTTTACGTGCAATTTCATCCTTCGGCGAATTGTAGAATGGAAGCAATACCGCTCCGTTTATGATCAGGAAGTTGGCATACGTTGCTGGCAAGCGTTCGCCTTCCCAAATAACCTCATCTGCCATCGGCAACGCTATCAGTTTATAGGGTTCACCGTTAAGTTGACGAAAAGCTTTGATTTCTTCCTCCATGGCTTGCAATTCATCATAATGTACATCAGATTCATCTGTACACTGAACATACGCAATCGTATCTTCCCTGCAGAAGCGGGCCAATGTATCCACATGACTGTCGGTATCATCGCCCACTAGAAATCCATTCTCTATCCACAATATACGGGAAAGTCCGAAAATATCTTTCAGATGATTCTCTATTTCTTCCCGCTGCATGTATTCATTCCGGTTCAACGACAACAAACATTCGGCGGTTGTCATCAAGGTTCCTTGTCCATCCGATTCGATACTGCCACCTTCCAATACGAACGGAGCCATGTTGGCTGGTTGAATCCGATCAGCAAAAATACCTTCATGAAATAAATTCCGGGTTATCTGGTTATCTTTTCCTGCCGGGAATTTCATTCCCCAACCGTTAAAGACGAAATCATATACTGTCGGTCCGAACGTATCGAACACAGAAATTCCTCCATGATCTCTTGCCCACGTATCATTCGTCGGCATCTCTACAAAACGAACGCGCTCTTCATCTACCTCACCTAATTGATTCCGCACGTCTTCTTCACTCTGACATACAATCAGCAGTTTCTCACGCTTCATGATTTCTCGGGCAATCTCAACAAAGCAAGCCGTCACTTCATCCAGGATCGGAGCCCAATCTGTATCTTCATGCGGCCAAGTCAGTTGTACCGCACTCTGCGGATACCATTCCGCAGGAAATGTAATACCTGTCGTTTGCATATTCTATTCTTCAAATCTGATGTGCAAAGGTAAGCATTTAATCACGAAACCATTTGCTTAGCCCTTGATTTATTTCCAGAATGTCAGTTTCGCGCCCCTTCAAACAATTCATTTCTATCCTCTTTTTCCTGCGAAGTCTTCGACTTGAAACTATTGAATGTATAACTGATGGTTAACAGGATTTGAGGATATCGGGGTCTGATTTTTGTAAGTAAACGCAAATCAGACGTCTGGATATCATTCACATAATAGGCTGAACGGAAAATATCTTTAAAAGCCAACGTGGCCGTCAGTCTCCGATCAAACAACTGATGCCGGACAGCCACATTGGCATACCAATACGAATCGGTTCGTCCCTGAGTCGTTACCGAAGGTCCTACAAAACTACCGTCCAATTGTAACCGGGTATATTTTCCTAATGTAAACAAGTTGTTCCAAAGGATATCATAGTTCGTACTCGATTCTTTTTTTCCTCCGGCCGACAATTCATTCTTCACCAGATAATGATATACATTTCCATTCACCGTTGTATTCCACCAACGAACCGGATGCAATGATACACTCAACTCAAGACCAGTTGAATAGTCTCGTCCCACATTGGCCATCGAATCAAGCGTGACTCCTTCGGTATAAGGAACCCGCAAGCGCTCTATTTTATCTTTACGGGAACGATGAAACAAAGTAGCCGATACCTGGTTTTCGCCAAAAGCTTTCCGGTAATTCATTTCAAAAGAGTTAATATATTCCGGACGGATATCAGGATTACCTATAACTGCCGAATAAAAATCATTATACGTAATATAAGGTTCCATAAACCAAAGCTGAGGACGGGTTGTCCGGTATGAATAAGCCACTTGAAGCCGCTGTTCATGAGGCAAATTATACCCTACATGGACAGAAGGAAAAACTTCAAAACGTTTATTTGTCCGGCTGGCATCCGGAATAGAAGATGTCAGGCGTGTATATGTATGTTCTCCACGCAGACCAACCTGGGCTTCCATTTGTTTCCATGATCCTGATAATATAGCATATACAGAATTCAATGCTTCCCTAAAGTAAAACGTATTATAGGCTTCCGGTTGTTTTTCCAACTGCTCAGTACTCGGATTCCACCAAGCCATCTCATAATCTCCATCTTCCAAGTAAGAACTATACTGATAACCGGCTTCCAACTTAGCTTTTCCAAACAATGGTAAAGTATAATCCAAGTTTCCACGCAGTGTTTTTCTATACTCAGATTCGTAGTAACACATTCCATCCTGACGATTTCCCTGCATATCATTCAGCTCGTTCAATGAATATTCCAAGGAATTTCCACCGTATTTATAATAAAACGAAGCTTCCAACTGATGGCCTTCTTCGTTAAAACGATGTCCTAACTGAATCGTTCCTTGCCCAAAGTCTTCCGAATTCTCAAATTCGTTCCTATTCTTATATTGAGCTGATACAGGAGACTGTCCCGACACAAGCTGAGTTTCCTGATAATCCATATCTTCATCATGGGTTCGTCCACCATGTCCGCCTTCTACCGTAATCTCCAGATCCGTCTTATCCAAATCCAATCCCCAGCCAGCTTTCAGGGAATGATTGAATCTGTTCCCGACACTCGATCCATCCGCATCCCAAGAAAAACTATCGGCTCCATACAATGTAGTAGATTGCTTTTCCGAATGACTCCTTGTCAATTTATCCGACCATTGCCCTCCTATAAACCAATGAGAACGATTATTCTGTTGATTCAGCAAGAAATCTCCCCGACGTGTCAGCCAGGTACTTCCCGACAAATTCACCATACCACTCAATCCTTTCAAGAAATGTTTCTTGGTAATGATATTAATGATACCAACATCACCCTCGGTATCATGTTTGGCCGAAGGCGTTGTAATAATCTCTATGTTCTCAATCTGCCCGGCCGGAACCTGTTCCAAAGCCTGCGTTCCGGTAAAGATACTGGGCTTTCCATCTATATAAACCAAAAAGCCCGAACTTCCTCGGAAGGTAACTTCGCCTTCGGCATCGACCCGAATAGAAGGTGTATTCTCCAAAATGTCAACAGCCGAACCGCCACTTCCCATCATATTGGAAGAAGCTTCAACCACTTTCTTATCCAGTTTATACACTAACTGACGTTTCTCAGCCACGACTTCGACTTCCGCCAAACCCGTTTCCAGAGGTTTTAACCGCACTTCGCCTAAATTGATTCGTGCCTGGGCAGTAATCTGCAAAGGCTGGCTGGCATAAATATCATAACCCACCAGACGAACCATCAGCGTATAATTCCCGTCTGAAACATCCGTAAAGTCAAATACCCCGCTCTTGTCGGGAAAGGTCTGTTTAACCGGCTGAGTTTCGCCGGTTCTGAACAAAAACACATCTGCAAAATCAATCGCGGCTCCACTTTCCGCATCGATCAAACGGCCTTTTACTTGAGGATCAGCCTGTCCGGCATACGACATGACACACCACAAGCAGAAGGTCAACAACATACATAATTTATTCATGGCACTACACTCTTATTATTTTCCTAGATCAGCTTACTCAAAACTGCTCGAGTATCTGAATCCGCTTTTCAATAGGCGGATGCGTTGCAAACAGACCATTCAGACTATCCAGAAAGCCCATCGCCTGTTTGCCCGGATGCTGGATAAACAACTGGGCAACATCTGCCCGATCTACGGCTTCAATATCCGGATCTACCGAAATCTTCCGTAAAGCACTTGCCAACGCCAACGGATTCCGCGTCATCTCGGCTGCTCCGGCATCAGCCAGATATTCACGTTTGCGGGAAATGGCAAACCGCATCAAAGTAGCAAAGAAGTAACCAATTGCAGCTACCAGCAATGCCAACAACATAATGACAATTGCCCCGTTTCCTTTCTCGTCACGCCGGCGCGGAGCCCATGATGAATAATACACCCAACGCATACAGATTTGAGCAATCATCGCAAAGATTCCGACAAACACAATCGAAACGATCAGTAATCGGACATCATGGTTCCGGATATGCGTCAGTTCGTGCGCTATAACGCCTTCCAGTTCTTCATCATTCAACTTGTCGATAATACCTTTCGAAAGCGTCACGGTATAAGTCCGTTCGTCAATTCCACTGGCGAATGCATTCAACGAATCATCGTCTATCACATTGATCTTAGGCACCTTCATACCCTGACTCATACAAAGGTTTTCCACCAGGTTATATACCCGCTTGTTATCCTTACGTTCCAGCGGAACCGCACCCGTAGCAGAACGAATGATACTTGTATTGGCAAAATAGGCAATCAAGAACCAAATCAATACACCTCCGATGACATACGGAACAATATGCAGGAACATATCATTACTATAAAGTATGACCAGCGACATATCCGTCTGGTCATCCGGCATCGAAATATAATGCAAAAGGAAACAAAACAAATAAGTCAACCCAACCACCAGGCAGGGAAACAAACAGAGCAGAAACAACGACCGCACGTTGTTCCTGCTCTGCTGTGTCTGAATTCCGACATATTCCATACGTTAAAAACTAATTTTCGGAGCTTCTTCCAACGTAGCACGCTGTTCACCCAGATCAAACATCATTTCTTTATGGAAACCAAACATACCGGCAATCAGGTTCGACGGGAATGTCTCGACAGCATTATTTAATTCGCGGGTAGCTGAATTGAAATAACGACGTACCGAAGCCAGTTTATTTTCCAAGTCTGAAATTTCTTCCTGCAACTGGATAAAGTTCTGATTGGCTTTCAGATCCGGATAAGCTTCCAAGGTCACTTTCAAGCCCGACAAGGCTGAAGTCAGCATATTCTCTGCCTGAATCTTGTCGTCGATCGACTTGGCTGCGACAGCACCATTGCGGGCAGCAATGACCCGGTCTAAAGTTTCCTTTTCATGAGCTGCATATCCTTTGACTGTTGCTACCAGCTGCGGAATCAAATCATGCCGTTGCTTCAGCTGTACATCAATATCTGCAAAAGCATTCTCCCGATTGTTTCTTAACTTCACCAGACGGTTGTATAAAGACATTACCCAGAATAACAATAATACTACAACCGCAATCACAATAATAAGTGTCATAATCTTTTTTCCTTTTAATTAATGGGCCAAATATAGGTATTTTGATTGGATTTCAAACTTTACAGCCGGATTTTCTACAAAATGCCCCGGTTTCTTTGTTTTTACACTCCGGATAAACATCAAAACTCCTTATTCAAACTTTCGGAAATGCAGACATATTCTTTAGTTCACGGCGTGAACTAAGTAAACCACGGCGTGAACTACTTAATCCACGACGTGAACTAAGTAATCCGCGGCGTGAACTAAAGAATTGATAACAGCCCTGAAAACTTTGATTACCCATATTTGTAAGAAGAGGATACCGGCTCATCAAGAAATAAAGGCGGAAAACCCGTCCGCCCACTGGATACTTTCGTAAATTCTCCGTATCTTTGCCTAGGTTTTCTACTATATCTGATAAACTTACTCAATTAAATATATGATTACAGTAAACAATCTGGATGTACAGTTCGGCAAAAGAATCTTGTTTCAAGATGTGAATCTGAAATTTACGCCGGGCAACTGTTATGGTATTATCGGTGCTAACGGAGCCGGTAAATCTACGTTCTTGAAAGTGATAAGCGGACAATTGGACCCGACAAGAGGATCTATTTCCATGGGACCGGGCGAACGTCTGTCTGTCCTGGCACAGGATCACTTCGCTTTTGATGAATTTACCGTCATGGATACCGTATTGATGGGACATACAACCTTATGGGAAATCATGAGCGAAAAGAATGCTTTGTATGCCAAACCTGATTTCAGCGACGAAGACGGTATCCGCGTTTCAGAACTGGAAGAGAAATTTGCAGAAATGGAAGGTTGGAATGCCGAAAGCGATGCAGCAGCTCTGCTGAGTGGTTTGGGCATTGATGAAGACCTGCATTATATGTTAATGAAAGACTTGAGTGGTAAGCAGAAAGTCCGTGTCTTATTAGCACGTGCTTTATTCGGCCAGCCGGATAATCTGCTCCTCGACGAGCCTACCAACGATTTGGACTTGGAAACGGTTTCATGGTTGGAAAACTACCTTTCAAACTTCGAACATACCGTATTGGTAGTTAGTCACGACCGTCACTTCCTCGACTCAGTTTGTACGCATACAGTCGACATCGACTACGGAAAACTGCAATTGTTTGCCGGCAACTATAGTTTCTGGTACGAATCAAGCCAGTTAGCATTGCGTCAGCAGCAGCAACAGAACAAGAAGGCAGAAGAGAAGAAGAAGGAACTGGAAGAGTTTATCCGTCGCTTTAGTGCCAATGTGGCTAAATCAAAGCAGACGACAAGCCGCAAGAAGATGTTGGAAAAACTGAACATCGAAGAAATCAAACCATCTTCACGCCGCTATCCGGGTATTTTGTTTACACCGAACCGCGAACCGGGCAATCAGATTTTGGAAGTGAAGGGATTAACCAAGAGCATCGAAGGCAAGTATCTGTTCAAGGATTTGAACTTTAATGTCGAGAAAGATGATAAGATTGTCTTCATCAGCCATGACCCGCGTGCCATGACAGCCTTGTTCCAAATCATCAACGGAGAAGAGAAACCGGATGCCGGAACTTATCAGTGGGGACAGACCATCACGACTTCTTATCTGCCGTTGGATAATACCAACTACTTCAATTCAGATTATAACCTGATCGACTGGTTGTCTCAATTCTCGCCTGATACTAACGAAGTATTCCTGAAAGGTTTCTTGGGAAGAATGCTATTCTCGGGTGAAGAACTGTTGAAGAAAGTAAGTGTCTTGTCTGGAGGTGAAAAGATGCGTTGTATGATTTCGCGGATGATGTTGACGGATGCCAACTGCCTCATCCTCGATACACCGACCAACCACTTGGATTTGGAATCAATCCAAGCCTTCAACAACACCTTGAAGACATTTAAAGGAAATGTTTTGTTCGCCAGCCATGACCACGAATTCATTCAGACCGTGGCTAACCGAATCATTGAACTGACACCAAACGGAATCATCGATAAGATGATGGAATACGATGATTATATCTCTGATCCGGCCATCGCTGAATTACGGGAAAAGCTGTATAACAAATAAAATACAAACACTATAACGAGGTTATGATCTCTGCCTGGCAGAACCTTCATAACCTCGTTTTTTATCTGTTTCCTATGAAGAAAAGAATTCTTTTTCTTATTCTCCTCTTTCTTGCCTGGCTACCGGTCTTCATCATACAGAAACCTTGGTTTCTCTTCTATAACAGAAGCATGACAGAGACGCTGAGTGTAGCCGATTATTTCCAAGTCATCTGGCATGGATTGAAACTTGACTTGACAGTGGCCGGTTATCTGACGGCACTCCCTTTATTATTCGTCCTTATTTCGGTTTGGTATAATGGGGATTGGCTTCGCAAGACACTGAAGGGTTATTTCCTAATCATGGCCATTATCATTGCAGCCATCTTTGTTGTGGATGTTGCCCTTTATGCTTTTTGGGGCTTCCGTATGGATGCGACAGTGCTCTTCTACCTGAAATCACCGGGAGATGCTTTGGCCAGCGTTCCTGCCGGCTTGTTTCCGGTCCAGAGTGTAGCCTTTTTGATTTACGCTTATCTGGCTTATAAATACCTGGCAAAACTAGTTTTGCCAATGGCAGACTTCAAGTCTGCCGGAAACCGATGGTTGACTTCGTTAGCCATCTTAGTATTAGGTGGCCTGATGTTTATTCCGATCCGAGGAGGCGTAACGACTTCGACCGCCAATGTCGGCATGGTTTATTACAGCGATAACACCTTTCTGAATCATTCGGCCATTAACCCATGCTTCAGTCTGTTGACTTCCATCTCCAAACAACAGGACTTTGCCGAACAATTTAATTTCTTCCCCGAAGAAAAACGGGAGAAGATCTTTGCAGACCGATACGGTGCGCAGAATGAACTGACTCCTGATACTTGTCGTTTATTGAATGTTACCCGGCCAAATATCCTGATCATTATTCTGGAAAGCTTTTCGGCCAATGCCATTACAACGACTGGAGGAGAAGCCCATGTAACACCCAATCTGAACGAACTGAGTAAAGAAGGTATCTTATTCGATCATTTGTATGCCAATTCATTCCGGACAGACCGCGGATTAGTATCCATCCTTAACGGATATTTGGCACAACCTACCACATCGATCATGAAGTATCCGGCCAAAAGCCAGACACTTCCATCGATCGCCCACAGTCTGAACAGACAAGGCTATACCTGTGATATGCTTTATGGTGGAGATATTAACTTTACCAACATGCAGAGTTATTTCTATAACTCGGGATATGCAACCATCACATCCGATAAGGACTTCCCGATTTCGGAACGGCTGAACAAATGGGGAGCCAATGATAATGTCACCTTCAATCATTTATATCAGGTAATCAAAGATAGGGTTTCTGAAACAGACTCATGGATGACAACATTCCTCACATTAAGCAGTCACGAACCATTCGAAGTGCCTTATCATCATTTCGAACATCCTTATCTTAATTCAGTGGCATTTACCGACAGTTGTCTCGGAGCCTTCGTCCGTAAAGTCAAGGAAACACCGGTATGGGACAACCTGCTTATCATTCTGACAGCCGATCACGGCTTCCGCTATCCCGATAAGGTAAAAGACTACGAACCGCTTCGTTATCACATTCCGATGCTTTGGTTGGGAGGAGCCGTCAGAGAGCCGCGTGTGATTTCTACCTTATGTAACCAGACAGACTTGGCAGCAACATTACTGAGCCAGTTGGATCTTCCACACGAAGAATTCCGTTTCAGCAAGAATATCCTGACACACGAACCATTTGCTTTCTATACCTTCGGAAACGGTTTCGCTTATATTGACAGTACCGGCTATTCGGTATACGACAACGAAAGCAATCGGGTTATTCAAGAATCGGATGCCCAGCAACGCGAACAACGGCTTGAAAAAGGAAAAGCTATCCTGCAAACGCTGTATGATGATTTGGGGAGAAGATAATAGCAGATGAATAAAGTAAAACGCCGATAAGTCAAACTGAAAAGTGAACTTACCGGCGTTTATTTCATACTATAAAAGGAGCGATCAGCCTTTGCCTTCTTGCGCTTCTTTCATATCCAATTCATTGTTATTTTCATCGAAAAACTTATATTCCAAAAATGCAAGACTTTGGTTTGGGACAATCTTTAGCCCATGTGTATATTTCATCTTCCATTGCCAACTTAAAGGGAATAACCCTTTATTCACATAAGCTGCCACATAAGGATGGATATGTAGGGTGAATTTCTTCAAATGATGTTTATTGACGAGACAATCAATCTTTCCCTCCAAGCTATCCGTAAACAAAATAGAGGGTTTCACGGTACCAGAACCATAACAGGCGGGACAAGTCTCAGAGGTTTCAACGTCCATCGCCGGACGAACACGCTGACGTGTTATCTGCATCAGGCAGAACTTACTCAAAGGCAAAATATTGTGTTTTGCCCGATCGCAAGCCATTGCTTTTGTCATGTGCTCGAAAAGTTTCTGCTTATTCGCATTATCATGGATATCTATAAAATCGACCACAATAATTCCGCCCATATCTCGCAGGCGCAACTGACGGGCAATTTCATCGGCAGCAGCCAGATTGACTTCCATAGCTGTTTGTTCCTGATCTTCGCTGCTCTTCGCCCGGTTACCACTGTTCACATCAATGACGTGCATGGCTTCCGTATGGTCGATCACCAAATAAGCACCGCTCTTATACGTTACTGTACGTCCGAATAAAGATTTTATTTGCTTGGTAATTGCAAAATTATCAAAGATAGGTAATCCGCCGGTATATAATTGTACAATATTCTCACTTCCGGGAGCAATCAGGCTCACATACGCCCGAATACTATTATAGACATCCGGATCGTTCACATAGATATTCTGGAACGAAGGATTGTAAATGTCGCGCAACAAAGCCACCGCACGTCCTGTCTCTTCATAGATTAAAGAAGGAATCTTATCTTTCGAGAGCTTGGCAATACTTTCTTCCCAGCGCGCTACCAAAGTTCTAAGTTCATGATCGAGTTCAGCTACGCGTCTTCCTTCGGCAGAAGTACGAACGATCACCGTGAAATTCTTCGGTTTGATACTCTGAATCAATTGGCGCAACCGGGCACGTTCTTCCGATGTCTTGATCTTGGAAGAAACAGAAACCTTATCGCCAAAAGGAATCAAAACAATGTATCTGCCGGCGAATGATAATTCGGAAGCCAGACGCGGACCTTTTGTTGAAATCGGTTCTTTGGCGATCTGCACCAAAACTTCCTGACCGATTTTCAGAATATCCCCAATACTTCCGTCTTTTTCGATTTCCGGTTCGTTTTGCAACTTCGATATAGAAACAGCCTTTTTAGGATCAGACAAGACCTGTTTCAAATACTTCTGCTGCATGTTGAAGTTCGATCCTAAATCTTGATAATGAAGAAATGCATCCTTTTTATACCCTACATCAATGAACGCAGCATTCAACCCCGGCATCAGTTTCTTCACCTTGCCTAAATAAATATCGCCTACCGCAAACTGAAGATTCCGAGCTTCTTTCTGAAGCTCTACCAGATTCTTGTCTTCCAGTACGGCAATCGACATTTCCTGGGGTTCAACATTTACAACTAATTCACTAATCACTTCAGGTTTCATTTAAGAATGGAGACCTTATAAAATAAGCAAAGAACAAACTTAAAAGGTCTCTTATTAAGTTTGTTCTTTTGACACAAAAAAAGACTTACTTCTTCTTATGTCTGTTTTTCTTCAGTCTTTTTTTACGCTTGTGAGTAGACATTTTATGTCTTTTTCTTTTCTTTCCGCTTGGCATCGCTTTAAAAATTTAAAAGATTAAACGTATAAATTTTACTTATTTTACTTCGTTCAAAAACGTTTTCGCGGGCTTGAATGAAGGAATATTATGTTCTGGAATAATAATTGTCGTATTCTTTGAAATGTTACGAGCTGTTTTTTGTGCTCTCTTCTTCACAATAAAACTACCGAAACCTCTCAAATAAACGTTTTCATTCTTAGCTAAAGAACCTTTAACTATTTCCATGAATGATTCCACGCTTGCCAATACTGTTTGTTTATCAATACCAGTACTTTTTGAAATCTCGCTAACAATATCTGCTTTCGTCATGTCTTATAATTTATTTAATTAATTGGACCTTATAATTTTTTGGAATGCAAATATATAGCTTTTTCTTGAAGAGAAAAAGTAATTCTATCGCATTTTTTAGGAAAAATATTTCTGCTTATTCCTGATTATATCCGTATGTTTGCACATGTCAATCAGTTATGTAATTCATTTAACACAGATTTTCATGAAGATAGAGACGAATAATGACACTTATATCAGCAATAAACTCATTACTTGGTACCAGACAAACCGCAGGGAATTGCCTTGGAGAGAAACAACAAATCCTTACATTATCTGGATTTCCGAAATCATTTTACAACAAACACGCGTAGCACAGGGACTGGATTATTTCAATCGGTTCGTTGCCCGTTTCCCGAATGTGCAAGCATTGGCCGAGGCTTCAGAAGATGAAGTCCTGAAATACTGGCAAGGATTAGGTTATTACAGCCGGGCAAGGAACTTACATGCGGCAGCAAAGACGATCATGCAGCAATTCGGAGGCAAGTTTCCAACCGACTACTCGGACGTAAAATCATTGAAAGGCATTGGAGATTATACAGCCGCAGCCATTGTCTCTTTTGCCTGGAATAAACCCTACGCCGTTGTCGATGGAAATGTTTATCGGGTACTTTCACGTCTGTTTGCCATCGAAACGCCTATCGACACTACGCAAGGAAAGAAAGTTTTTGCCGAACTGGCTTCTTCTTTGTTATCGCACCAGCAGGCCGGTTTGCACAACCAGGCTATCATGGAACTGGGAGCCTTACAATGTGTTCCGCAAAATCCCGATTGTACGGTTTGTCCCCTTGCCGATATTTGTATGGCTTATCTCCAGCAAAATGTATCGGATTATCCAAAGAAGCAAGGCAAGATTAAAACACGTAACCGTTATTTCCATTACTTATACATTATATATAAGAAGCAAACTACCTGGATTCAGAAAAGACAAGATGATGATATTTGGAAAGGTTTGTATCAGTTTCCGCTGATTGAAACCGAACAGCCATGCGAATGGGAAGCTTTATCTCAACTGGAAGAATGGAAAAAGGTATTTCAGGACTGCGGAAAAATAAGGGTACAAACCAGGAGTCCGGTACGCAAGCATGTTCTGTCTCATCAGACTCTTTATGCGACATTCTATCAAATCGAAGTAGAGAATACAGGCGATCTCTCATCGAACTATCAACAAATAGCGACAGACGAACTGGATTCGTATGCCGTTCCTATACTTATCCATAAATACTTGATTTCTTTATATTTATAGAAAACTTAGGGATGCTTATAAAAAGCCTATAGGAAATGAAAAAATTTACGCCAGCTTTTGATGAATTTGCGCCGGCTTTTTGGCAAAATACGCCGGCTTTTCCAACAAAACCAACGAGGATCAGAAATGAAACTCCCGGGAATCATTTTTGATTCTCGTTACTTATAGTTTCCATACCAGCCAGCAGGTTTTAGAAGGAAGCAGACTGAGCCGCCATAATCAAACCAATCACTTCGGAATAATTGGCTGTTCCGGAAGAAATCCGATTTCCTTTCAGATACCAGTTATACATCTTGTCTTGTATTTCACCCAGCAAAGGATTATAAAGATTCTGCCAATGATCAGCTTTTTCCCGATATAATGATACAATCTCAGGGCGGAGTGTCTCCCGCCAGGCTTTGAAATCGGCTTCGGGCAAAACACGATAAGCATTGGAAAGAACATAAGGCAACAAAGAAAAGTAACCGGAAAAACGGATCTCCCGCTCAGATGATGTCGTACAGATAAGGTAACTGTAATAATTGGCTTCGGCTTCACTGGAAATTCCCAAGACATGCGCCATTTCGTGAGCACAAGTAGCAGCATACTGAACCGGAAGTAAATCTTTGCTCAGATGAGATTCTATAAAGAAAGGGCCAATATATCCCATCACACCTACTCCACTCATCAAAGAAGGGAACAACATGGGTTTCGGTCGTAAATTCTCAGGTGGACAAGTTAAACCATATTTCTTATCCAAAACAGCATAACTAGTTTTAATTGCCGCATCCACCTTTTCTTTTTCCACCGTATCCACAAGACAATAGGCTGCATTCAAAGAATCGGTATAAACTTGCAAGAAACGTCCGAACAATTCTTCTGAATAGACTTGCCGTTGTAACTGGGTTCGCTGGTAAAAATCATTCCGGTAATAATTGAGTCCCCACGCCGCATAAAACCAGATATACACCCAAACTAAATATTCTACTACATGAACCAATGCTTGTTTTACCCGATGTTTCCACAACAGCGCATAAAGCAGATACAACAAAATACCAGCCAAACTCCCATAAATAAACAAATCATTGAGAGAAAAAGGAAAGAAGGAAGAAAAACAAGCGAGTCCGCCGGAACATACAGGGTAAATGGTGGTTGCATACCATTCTCCTCCATGCGGAAAGAGTTTCAGCAACCAGACCAACACTAGACAAACTGCCTGTATAATCCAGCGGACTCGTATCTTATTCATATCCGCTTATTATTTATGCGGATGCAGTACTTCGCCTAATACTTTATTCTTGGCAATCGTAGCCTGGAATTCTTTCAGATAGAAAGGTTCGAAATAGGCTACATCTTCAAATTGATGGTTAGCATAACGTTCTTCAGCCAACGACATCATCTGTGCTGCTATCGGATGTACATCTGGGATAAAGACAGCATTCGGATGCTCTATCACGGATTTACATTTACCGGAACCGTTACCAAAGAAACATACTTTTCCTTCGTTCAGATAGGGTGCATACGTTTCAGCAGTGACTATGTCGGCCTTCACTTCACGTACTTGTTCCCGTCTCTGATTATAGATGGCAGCATATACTTCCATCCGCCGTGCATCCAACATCGCGCAATACAAAGCATCGTTCTCAGGATAATTCCGGATGGCAGTAGAGGCCAGCAATTCCAGCGTCGGAACACTGATCAAAGGAATACCTAAGCCAAAACAAATTCCTTTCGCCATAGAGACACCGATTCTCAATCCTGTATAAGAACCCGGACCGGAACTTACGGCAACTGCATCCAGCGAAAGTCCGTTTTCTTTCGCACTCTTTAAACAATCGGCTACATACAATCCCAATAACGAGGCATGTGAATGACCTTCGTAAGAAACCTTTTCTTCTACGACTACACCATTGTTCGTCAGCGCAGCTGAACAAACATCGGTAGATGTATCAATATGTAATATACAAGGCATAACTATAATTTATATTTTCAGGAATGCAAACTTACGCATTCCTTTTTAATATTACGCTAAACGCTTTATGATTTCTTGCCGAACAACCGGGCAATCTCTCCTACCCAAAGTACCAGCGAAGAAGATCCAATAATAATTCCCCAGTCAGACCATGACAAAGGAACGACATTGAACATTGGTCCGCCAAACGTCACAATCAAGTATTGACCGATCAGAATCAACAAGGCCACAAACAAGAAACTCTTACAAGCTCCCAAATGAGCAAATGCAGAACTTCCTTCCATAAATGCTTTCGCATTAAACATATTCCAGAACTGCAACATAACAAAGAAACTGAAGAACCACGACAAATCACGGGGCGACAATCCTTCGGAAGCATGGAAATGCAGCAACAAGCCCATCAATATAATCACAAATATTGCACCGACACCAAAAATCCGATAAGCCATCGGGCGCGTAATAATGAAATCTCCGTCTTTTCCACTCTTACGAGGTTTATCTTTCATTACTTTCTCGTTCGGCGGCAATGAAGCCAAAGCTCCGGCAGCAAAGGTATCCATGATCAGATTCACCCAAAGCATCTGCGTAATAGTCAGCGGAGATTCGGTTCCAATCAATGAACCTAACAAGACAATCAAGCAGGCAGCGACATTGATAGTCAGCTGGAACAACAAGAAACGCTGGATATTCCGATACAACGAACGCCCCCACATCACCGCACGGGTAATACTTCCAAATGAATTATCCAAGATTGTGATATCACTGGCCTCCTTGGCAACCGATGTTCCATCGCCCATTGATAATCCGACTTGTGCTGCTTTCAACGCCGGAGCATCATTGGTTCCGTCGCCAGTAACAGCTACAACAGCCCCTTTCTGCTGCAACAATTGAACCAACCGCTGCTTATCCGTCGGACGAGCCCGGCACATAATCTTCAGATCCAATACACGATCCAAAGCCTCTTCATCACTCAAAGCTTCGAACGCCGGACCGGTAATGATATTTCTGTCAGTATCTTCCGGTTTCCAAATGCCAATCTGACGACCGATTTCCCGGGCAGTACCCGGTGTATCACCCGTAACAATCTTAACAGAAATACCCGCATCCATACAACTTTGTACGGCAGCCGGCACATCCGGACGAACAGGATCGGAAATAGCTACAATACCAACATACGTCAAATCCAAGTCTTTATTCAGACGTCCATCCGTATAAGGAGCCAGATTCGCACCATCGTCCAATACCTGATAAGCAAAGCCCAACGTACGCATCGCCATATTCTGATAAGCTAGTAATTGTGCTTCAATCTTTGGTTTGGCTGCTTCTACCGATACATAATCACCATCCATCGCCACACGCTTACAGTTTGACAAGACGATTTCGGGAGCACCTTTCACATACAAAACCTTCTTACCCAACAAAGGCGAATCCACTACTGTGGCCATATATTTTCTTTCGGTAGAGAACGTCAGCTGGCTAACAACCGATGCTGCATCTCTTACATTCAGGTAATCTACACCTTGCGCATTCAACCATAACAACAAAGCCGCTTCTGTCGGATTACCCAAAGTCTTTACCTTATCTCCTTCACGTTCCAGATTGGCAGTCGAGTTGACAGAAATACCTTCCTTGATCAAACGACTTAATGTATCATCCGTCAGTTTCTGATCCGGCAAATTATAAAACTTCGTCTCATGAATCTGCATCTGATTCTGTGTCAGTGTTCCGGTCTTATCGGTACAGATAACTGTTGTTGCACCCATTGTCTCGCAAGCATGCATCTTACGAACCAGATTATTCGTCTTCAACATCCGATTCATACTCAAAGCCAAACTCAAGGTCACACTCATCGGCAAACCTTCGGGAACTGATACCACAATCAGAGTAACAGCCACCATAAAGAAATTCAGCAGATGGGAAATCAATTCCATCCATGAATAATCCTGACCACCTATAAACAATTTCGCCGTTAATGCAATAAAGGTAACAGCAGCAATCGCATAACCGGCCTTACTGATTACATTGGCTAATCCTTTCAATTGAATCTGAAGGGGCGTATCTATATTATTATCAATCTGCGAACCTTCATATACTTTTCCGTAACCGGTTGCATCACCCACCTGTTCAACCACCATAACACCGTGACCATCTACAACAGTCGTTCCACGCATAACCACATTGGATGGATACGTTGCTTCAGGATCAAAGTCTTCCTCCTTGGTGGTCTTTCCAATCATCGGTTCACCTGTCAACGTTGATTCATTGACCTGCAAAGAAACGGCTTCCAACAAATGACCGTCGGCCGGAATTTCTTCTCCTGTTCCCAGCATGACAATATCTCCAACCACCACTTCTTTTCTCGGCACTTCCGTGATATGTCCATTCCGGACCACCGTCACCAGAATATCATCATTTACCGTATTCAAGATGTCAAACGCACGATTGGCTTTTACTTCAAAGAAAAAGCCAACACAACTAGCCAACATAATGGCAAAGAAAATACCCAGTGGCTCCAAAAAGGCAGAGAAGCCCGCAGCTTCAGGTCCCCAACAATGCACACCGGCAATCACCATTGACAAAAGCCAAGCTACCAACAAAATCCGGATAATCGGATCTTCGAACTTTTCCAAAAACTGTTTCCAAAGAGGAGTTTTCTCCGGAGGAGTCAGTACATTCTCACCATGCAAACGGCGGCTTTCCTCTACCTGTGCAGAAGTAAGCCCCTGATATTGCTGTTTATTTTCCATCATACTTAATTAAAGGGTTACTAAAACGAGTCACAAAAATACATAAAGATTTAACAGATAAACAATGCTTTTTGTTTTTTCTATACCTTTGCTATATATTAACATCAAGAAACACCATAGCCATGACAAAACTTTGTTTATACATATCCTGCTTGATTACATTAGTTGCTTGTACTCATTCTTTGCCACCGGCAAGTAATCAACCAATATCTCCAGAAGTCATAAAAGAGAATTTCGTCTTTGCCACCCACGGGAATGATACCTTGTCACTCGATAAGTACGAATTTCATTCTACCATAGATTCGATAAAGAAACCTGTCATTCTATTTGCTTTTGGCGGAGGTTTCAAAGGAGGCGATAAGGCATACAAAGGTTATATCAGCTTTTTCCACTTTTTGGCACGACAAGGTTTTGTTGTTGTATCTACTGATTATCGGACCCAGCTAAAAGATCTGGAAACTTCAAATATTCAATCGCCGATCGATTTCATGCAAGTTCTACAACAAGCCATCGACACGGCTGTTACGGATTTCTATGATGCTACTTCTTTTATTCTGTCTCATCATGACGCATGGAATATCAATCCACAGCAAATCATAGCCTGTGGTTCCAGTGCCGGAGCCATCACTGCCTTACAAGCTACTTATTATAGATGTAATCAAACTACATTTGCTCTGCACCTGCCGGATACATTCCAGTATGCCGGCGTTATTTCTTTTGCCGGAGCTATTTTGGACAGTCATGTTCCGACTTGGAAAAACAAGCCTTGTCCTATGCTTCTGTTTCAAGGTCGTGCCGATAATATTGTACCATTTCATCAAGCCACACTGGATCCTTACGGAGGACTCTGGGGTTCTGAATCCATTGCAGAAAGTCTCAAAGCAGCCAAGGCTTCTTATCAATTCCATATTGTTGAAAATGCAGGACATGAAATTGCCGACTTACCTCTACATCGTAATCAATATGATGTTATGAGTTTTATCACCCGGCAAATCATCCATAAAGAGTCTTTAGTGATTGAGACCCAAGAATCAATCCCGAACGAAAAGATAACCGACCCTCATTTTACACTACAAGATTACCTAAATAACAATCTGAAGTAAAAGGGTGAGAAAAGATCTGGTCTGTTTACTCATATAGTTTCCCCTGCCAAGTATTACGCTCTATAAACCGTTTGTTAACCTTGGCAGTAAACTCATAGTTTTTCAGTCCCCAATCAGGTGCGATCAGCAATTCTTTTGGCGACTGGGAAACAAATCGTTCCACAACGAATGCAGGATTCAACCGTTCGACAAAGTCGATCGCCAAATCAATATACTCATCCACTGCATAAAGATGAAAATCAGACGGATTTTCTGCATATTCTTTCGCCATCCGTGTATTCCGGATTAACTGAAGCTGATGTAATTTCAATGTTGTCAGCGGTAATGAAGAGATACGATGTGCATGTTCCAAGATATCTTCCCTGTTTTCTCCTGGTAATCCTAATATCAAATGAGCTCCGGTATAAATACCACGAGCCGCCGTCCGACGAATAGCCTCTTCCGATTCCCGATAAGAATGTCCCCGATTAATACGCAATAATGTCTCCTCTTTCGTACTTTCAACCCCATATTCGATCATGACAAATGTATGTTTCGACAGCGTTGCAAAATAATCCAGCAATTCATCCGGCATACAGTCGGGACGAGTTCCGACAATCAGACCTACCACACCTGGAAAAGCCAAAGCCTCTTCGTATTTTTTCTTCAAGGCTTCCATCGAATCGTACGTATTCGTATAAGCCTGGAAATAGGCCAGGTATTTCATCTCCGGATATTTTCGGGAAAAGAAATGAACACCCTCTTCCAATTGTTCCGTGACCCTCTTCTCTGTATGACAATATTCCGGACTGAATGTCTGATTATTACAATACGTACATCCGCCCCATCCTTTGGTTCCATCACGATTCGGACATGTAAATCCTGCATTGATTGATATTTTCTGTACTTTCCACGCAAAACACTTCCGCAGAAAATCTCCCAAGTCGTTATAAGGTTTTCTTTTTTCCATAACGCAAAGATAATATTTCATATCTAAATAGATTTAAAAAGGTCCAACATTCAATCTTATCCAATTGTTATTCCTATAAAAGATTAAGTACTTTGTTGGAATAACAATAAAATGAAGATGATTATGAAAAAGAATTTTCTGATACAAACATTATGTGTATGGATTTTTATGATGATGAGTGCTTTTATACAAATGGCTAAAGCGCAAGAAAAAGAAAACAGACAGGAGCAAGTAGCCAAAACCATTCAAAAAGCCCTCGATGCACAGGCCTATAAAATAGATGTTGACTACATGTATCCGATGAAAGGCAAAAGTCGTGCTTTGACCAGTCTTTATTCTTTAGAAGTCAAGAACGATTCAATCTATTCTTATCTGCCTTACGTGGGTGAAGCTTATAGTGTTCCTTATGGCGGAGGTAAAGGATTAAACTTCCGGGCTCCCATCAGCCAGTACGAATCAAAGGAAGGGAAAAAAGGTGCTACCGAAGTTCTATTGAAAACCCGTAATGAAGAAGATTCCTATACATTCCGTATTACCATCTATAAAGATGGAACTTCGCGAATCCATGTCCAACCCAACAACCGGCAATCCATTTCATTCAGTGGTAAAATTAATCCGGACGATCAACAAGGACCTTCCAAATAAGTTGGTAAAGCATTAACAAGACGGAAAAAGGAAGAAAACGCAGAAAAAAGATAATAATAGCAAGAAAAGAGTAAAATTTATTACACAAATTATCCATATTTAGAAATATAAACCTTAATTTCGTGGGTAAATTATTTTACTCAAAATTTTAGTGCTATGCAAAACAGACGAGAATTTTTAAAGCAGGCTTCTTTATTGCTTGCCGGTGGTTTAGTAGCACCGCAATTGTTAACCTCTTGTGGTGGAAAAGGTGCTTCTAATGCAGCAAGTGAATCAGCCAAAAAACACATTGGTCTTCAACTTTACTCTTTACGCGATGACATTAATGATCTGGGTATCCAGAAAGTATTGGAAATCGTTTCCAAAATGGGTTATGTAAATCTGGAAACTGCCGGTTACAGCGACGACGGTAAGATTTACGGATTAGATCCCGCTGAATTCAAGAAGATTTGTAACGATTTAGGTATGAAACCAACCAGCGCACACTTGTCTCACTTCATCGGTGACGATATGAATAAAGACTTGGCTTGGTGGAATACTGCTATCGAAGCTCATAAGAAAGCAGGTATGAAATATATGGTTATGCCTGTTTCTCCGATCAACGAAAAAGCAAGTATGGACGATTTGAAGAGATATTTCAGCGACTATTTCTATCAAATCGGTTTGGCTGCTGCCGGTGCCGGTATCAAATTCGGTTACCACAACCATGATTACGAATTCAAACAGATCGAAGGCCAGACTATTTATGATTTGATGCTTGAAAACTCAAGTCCGGATCATATTTTCTTCGAAATGGATGTTTATTGGGTTAAACGAGGTGGTAAAGATCCTGTAGAATATCTGAAGAAATATCCGAACCGCTTCCCGGTATTACACATCAAAGACGAAACAGCTATTGGTGCTAGTGGTACAATCGACTTCAAACCAATCTTTGAACAAGCTTATGCAAACGGTATGAAAGACTGGTATGTAGAAGTAGAACGCTACGATGGAACACCGCAAGAAGATGTTCAGAAGAGTTATGACTTCTTGAACAATGCTGCTTACGTAAAATAAAAACAGAATTAATATAACAGAAGGAAGTGGAGAGTAAACTCTCTGCTTCCTTTTTTATTTTCCTACTGCCTGCATCAGCAATGGCCAATGAACGGCCAATGATTCCATAGATGGAAATAGCAAATTAGCTCCTTCTTTCCACAAGACTTCGTCGGCTAAAGGACCGGTATTTACTGCTATTGTGAATATTCCGGCTGCAACTCCGGCACGAACACCCAACGGTGCATTCTCAACAACAAAAGCCTCATGATCAGAGACTCCGGCTTTTACCAAACCCATCAAATAAGGTTCGGGATCCGGTTTCCCATACTTGACATCAAAAGCCGTTACCATCTTATCCGGTGTAAAACAATGTGGATAGGTATGTTCCAGTTTATCGATCAAACTCTTCTGTCCTGATCCTGTTACCACCAAGCGTTGCAATCCAGCAGCTGCTACTTTTTCCAAGACATCCGAAGCTCCCGGCATCGGTTCTCCGTCATTGTAATGGCAAAACAAAGTCGATTTCTCTTCGTATATTGCCTGTTTCTCTTCATCCGTAGCTTTCCGCTGAAAGGTACGCATATAAAGTTCATCGATCGTACTCGAGCCGGTACGCCCTTCGTACAGATAAAAGTCAGCTTCCGTACTTATCAATAAATGCGCATCAGCCACCTCTTTCCAAGCCCGTGCATGAAAACGCATCGAATCATACAATACGCCATCCATATCAAACAAGACAGCTTTCGGATTCAATTTAGAACCCTTTCTTACCTCGTAATCTTGTACGGCTTTCCTAATAAAATCCAGTTCCATGCTTTCCCTTTTCCATAAAAAAGATTGCCTGAAAAACCAATGCAAGAAATATATCTCCGCATGTTTTTCAGGCAATCTGTAAAAATATCAGTATGAAATAATCTTTTTATAATCTGCTTTTGATTGCTTCACTTTCCTTTTCATATCCTGGTTTGTTCAACAAAGCAAACATATTCTTCTTATATGCTTCTACACCCGGTTGATTAAACGGATTTACACCCAAGATATAACCGCTGATACCACAAGCCTTTTCAAAGAAGTAGAACAACTGTCCGATGTAATACGGAGAAACTTCCGGCATTGTTACTTTAATATTGGGAACACCACCGTCAACATGAGCCAATTGTGTACCCAGTTCAGCCATCTTATTAACTTCATCTACGTGTTTACCAGCCAAGAAATTCAAACCATCCAAGTTAGCCTCGTCTGTCGGAACTACTACTGAATGATTAGCCTTCTCTACAGAGATAACTGTTTCAAAGATGGTACGTTCGCCTTCCTGAATCCACTGACCCATTGAATGCAAATCAGTTGTCAAATCTACAGCAGCAGGGAAAATTCCTTTTCCGTCTTTTCCTTCACTTTCACCATACAACTGTTTCCACCATTCGCCGATGTAATGCAATTTCGGATGGAAGTTACACAAGATTTCTACTTTCTTTCCACTCTTGTATAATTCATTACGAACAGCAGCATACTGAGCTGAGATATTTTCTGCAAAAGGAACACTCTGATCAGTTGCCTTTTCCATTGCCACAGCACCTGCTACCAATTCACGGATATTTACTCCTGCCACAGCAATTGGCAACAGTCCAACCGGTGTTAATACAGAGAAACGTCCACCTACATTGTCAGGAATAACGAAAGTCTTGTAACCTTCCTGATCTGCCAATGTACGCAAAGCACCTTTACGGGCATCTGTAATAGCTACGATACGATGTTTAGCTTCTTCTTTACCTACTGCATCTTCCAATTGTTTCTTCAAGATACGGAAAGCAATAGCAGGTTCAGTTGTCGTTCCTGATTTAGAGATATTGATGATACCGAACTGTTTGCCTTTTAATACTTCACTCAGTTCGTACAAATAGTCTTCACCAATGTTGTGACCGGCATACAATAAGATCGGATTCTTTCTGTTGTTTGCATGCAACCAGTCAAAGCTGTTATTCATAGCTTCAACAACGGCACGGGTTCCTAAATAACTACCACCGATACCAATAGCTACAACAACTTCACATTTTGAGCGCAAAACGTTCGCTGTATTTTCTATTTCAGTCAATTCAGCGTCTGTAATAGAAGAAGGCAAATGCAACCACCCCAGGAAGTCATTCCCGGCGCCATTACCTTTATGCAATGTATCCATACAAGCGTTTACTGTTGCTTCCTGTGCAAGAATTTGCTCTTTAGAAACAACGCCTAATGCTTTCTCAAAGTTCAAACAAATGTTTTTCATAAAGCGAATGATTTATTTAAATGTTTGTGTCAACTGCCGGATAACAACCATTGGCGATTTCCGTTCATACAAAATCGCATACAAGGCATCCAATATCGGCATATTGACTTGATATTTCTCGTTAATCTCATGAATACACTTTGTCCCGTAATAACCTTCGGCTATCATCTCCATTTCCAATTGGGCCGTTTTTACCGAATAGCCTTTTCCAATCATCGTACCGAAAGTCCGGTTACGGCTGAAACGGGAATAAGCGGTTACCAGTAAATCTCCCAAATAGACAGAATCGGTAATATCACGTTCGAGTCCATGAACCGCATACAGGAAGTTTCTCATTTCCTCGATCGCATTACAGATAAATACCGCCAGGAAGTTATCTCCATACTTCATTCCGTGACAAATACCTGCAACAATTGCATATACATTCTTCAAAACCGAGGCATACTCTATACCTGTCACATCCTTGCAGCAATAATTCCTCAAGTATTGGTTCTTAAATACCGGAGATAACTGGTAAGCATAATCAATATCCGGGCAAGCCAAGGTGATATACGAAAGACGCTCTAACGCAATTTCCTCGGCATGGCACGGGCCGCCTATCACAGCGATATGATTGATCGGAACATGATAATATTCCGAAAAGTAATCGGCCACCAGCATATTTTCGTCCGGCACAATTCCTTTGATGGCTGAAACAATAAACTTGTTTTCCAGCGAAGTAGTCACCTTTTTCAGATGCTGCTTCAAGAATGGTGACGGCGTTGCAAAGATGAGCGTATCCGACTCTTCTATCGTCCGGTTAATATCGGAATAGAAATTAATCCGGTTTATATCGAACTCTACGGCCGACAAATAACTCGGGTTGTGTCCTGTCTGCAGGAAATCCTGAATCTGATCGTCACGCCGCATATACCAGTTGATGCGCTCTTGAGTAGAGAGTACAATCTTGGCTAAGGCGGTAGCCCAACTACCGCCTCCCATTATTGCAATTTTTCCAGGCAAATTCATTTCTTGTATCAGATTTTATTTGGCAGCATTGGCAATCCAAGCTTCAATGTCTTCCGCTTTCGGATTTTCCAATCCCAACTTATATTTCTTATTGAGCTCACACAGTTCTTGTCTTACTTTGTTCGGGTTGGCCTCTTTCAGCGTATCTACTGTTACATAGCCGGCCTTCTGCAGAGCAGGAACCCAATTTGCATCCACTCCTATGGCTGTATATTTATCAACAGCATCTTTTTTGACGGTCTTTTCCGGACGCATCTGCGGGAAGAACAAAACTTCCTGGATTGTAGTCTGTCCTGTCATCAACATAACCAGACGGTCCATACCGATACCCATTCCGGAAGTCGGAGGCATACCGTATTCCAATGCACGGATAAAGTCCTGATCGATGAACATGGCTTCATCATCTCCTTTTTCCGACAGACGGAGCTGTTCCTGGAAACGTTCGTACTGATCGATCGGGTCGTTCAATTCAGAATAAGCATTAGCCAATTCTTTTCCGTTTACCATCAACTCGAAACGTTCTGTCAGGCTCGGATTGGTCCGGTGCTTCTTGGTCAGCGGAGACATTTCGATCGGATAGTCAGTGATAAAGGTTGGCTGGATATAATTACCTTCGCAGAATTCGCCAAAGATCTCATCAATCAATTTACCCTTACCCATCGTTTCGTCGATCTCCATATTCAGTTTCTTGCAGACTTCACGGATCTGGTCTTCATCCATTCCGGTCAAGTCATATCCGGTAAATTCCTTGATTGAATCCAACATGGTGATACGTTTGAACGGAGCCTTGAAACTGATGATATTATCACCCATCTTAACTTCTGTCGTTCCGTTGACATCCAGACAAATCTTCTGAAGCATCTTCTCTGTAAAGTCCATCATCCAGTTATAATCCTTATAGGAAACATAGATTTCCATACAAGTAAATTCCGGATTATGTGTACGGTCCATACCTTCGTTACGGAAGTTCTTCGAGAATTCATATACACCTTCAAAACCACCTACGATCAAACGTTTCAGATAAAGCTCGTCGGCAATACGCAAATACAAAGGAATATCCAAAGCATTGTGGTGAGTAATAAACGGACGGGCAGCAGCACCACCAGGAATAGACTGCAGGATCGGAGTTTCAACCTCCAGATATCCGTGGTCATTAAAGTAATTACGCATAGAGTTGAATACTTTCGTACGTTTCAAGAAAATATCCTTTACTCCATCATTCACCACCAAGTCCACATAACGCTGACGGTAACGCAACTCAGGATCATTGAAACCATCATAGGCTACACCGTCTTTGTATTTTACGATAGGCAGCGGGCGCAATGATTTCGACAATACTGTCATTTCTTGCGCATGAACAGAGATTTCGCCCATCTGGGTACGGAATACGAATCCTTTGATACCCACAAAATCTCCTATATCCAACAATTTCTTAAATACAATATTATACAGGTCTTTGTTTTCATCCGGACAGATATCGTCACGAGAAATATACACCTGAATACGGCCTTTCGAGTCTTGCAGCTCCATAAACGAAGCTTTTCCCATAATACGACGGCTCATGATTCGGCCGGCAATGCACACCGAGCGCGGTTCTGCATCGTCTTTGAATGATTCTTTTATTTCTGTAGAAAAAGCATTTGTTACATACTCTGCTGCGGGATACGGCTCGATCCCCATCTGACGCAACTGTTCCATGCTGTTACGTCTAATGATTTCCTGTTCGCTCAGTTCTAATAGATTCATTGCGCTATTATTTTGTATAATACAGTGCAAAAATAAGAAAAATATCGGTAATCAGGATGTAACAGGATGGCTTTTCACATAAAAAGCTATTTTGACACGTTTTCCACCAGATTTATTCCTCATTTTTATCCCAAAATCCTGACAAGAAGGGGCTGGTTGATTCATTCTTTCCCTGGAATTTCATTTTCCTTTCGATTACGAGATATTTTCCGAAAAATAATAAGCAAAACTTTATTCGCCAAGGGCGTTTTTATATTCGCCCACGCTGAATATATATTCGCTGACGTAGAATATATGTTCGCCGTCGGCGAATAAAGAATTTGTCATGTTGTTATACATTAAATCCATTGAATTTTCCGGATTAATCTCCTACTCCAGCGATTATAAAACTATCTATCCAGACGAGAACAAAACACGAAAAAAACCGGCCGCAACACAAATTGTGTTCCAACCGGGTTTAAAATATCTATCAAATAGCGTATAAGCTACAATCGGATTATCCTAAGAAACCTAACAAGACACCGGCTGCTACGGCAGAACCGATTACACCTGCTACGTTCGGACCCATTGCGTGCATCAACAAATAGTTTGTCGGGTCATATTCCAAACCAACAATCTGTGAAATACGAGCTGAATCCGGTACTGCAGATACACCAGCATTACCAATCAACGGATTAATCTTGTTGCCTTCTTTCAAGAACAAGTTAAAGAACTTAACGAATAATACACCTGCACAAGTTGCAATTACGAATGACAATGCACCCAGACCGAAAATCTTGATAGAATTTACAGTCAAGAACTGAGTAGCCTGCGTAGATGCACCCACTGTAATACCGAGCAACATGGTGATGACATCAATCAGCGGACCACGGGCAGTCTCAGCCAAACGACGTGTTACACCACTTTCCTTACACAAGTTTCCGAAGAACAACATACCCAACAATGGCAAACCAGACGGAACCAAGAAAGCTGTTAATAACAAACCTGCTATCGGGAAGATGATTTTCTCAGTCTGAGAAACAACTCTCGGCGGTTTCATTCGAATCAAACGTTCTTTCTTTGTTGTCAATAAGCGCATAAATGGAGGCTGGATAATCGGAACCAATGCCATGTAAGAATAAGCTGATACCGCAATAGCACCCATTAAGTTCGGAGCTAATTTTGAAGACAAGAAGATTGCCGTCGGACCATCAGCACCACCAATAATACCAATAGCACCAGCCTGACTTGGGTCAAAGCCCATCTGCAACGCGATAATATAAGCTCCAAAAATACCGAACTGTGCCGCCGCACCAATCAGCAACAATTTTGGATTGGATATTAACGCCGAGAAGTCTGTCATCGCCCCGATACCTAAGAATATCAGAGGCGGATACCATCCTTGCTTCACACCTTGATACAAGATGTTGAACACAGAACCTTCTTCATAAATACCTAATTGCAAACCGGCATCTTTAAAAGGTATATTACCAATCAAGATACCAAAACCAATAGGGATAAGAAGCATGGGTTCGAACTCATACTTAATCGCCAGGAAAATAAACAGCAACCCCACCAGCAACATGATAAAGTGTCCTGGAGTTGCGTTGGCGAATCCGGTATAGGAGAGGAATACCTGGATGTTTTGCGCCAAGAATTGCGTAAAACTCTCGTGGGCTACTCCTGCCTGTAATAATATTGTTGACAGCATAGTATTAACCGATTACGACGAGGTCAGCACCTTCCAGTACAGAGTCGCCTTTGTTTACTTTAATTTCTACAATCTTACCGTCACGATCGGCATTGATCGTGTTTTCCATCTTCATGGCCTCCAGGATCAGAAGTTTCTGTCCGCGTTTTACGGCATCACCCACTTTGCAATCGATGCTCAAGATAACACCGGGAAGCGGTGATTTCACGGCACCCGCTACGCTTGGAGTTGACGGACGGGATACAACCGGATCGCCGGCAGCTGTGGTCGGAGCCTGTGCCGGACGTTTGATAGATACGATTTGCTTCTTGGCCGGTTTCTCCATCTTCACGTGATAGGGAGTCCCGTTTACTTCTACATCTGCCACATCATCAACGATTGAGTTGATATGTACTTTATATACGTTTCCGTTAATGGTATATTTAAAACTTTTCATGCTTGAATCTGATTAAAAGAGATAATTACTTTTTTAGAACAGGAGTCTGGCGCAAGCTGTAAATCTTGGAACTCCAGGGTGAGTATCTGCGTTGAACTTTGCGAATCGTGAGCACGGTATTTTCGATATCGTGGTTGTCATCACTGATTTCATACAATGCCATGGAAATAGCGGCAAAGATTTCACCCGATTCCTGACCGGCATTGGCTGATGTCACTTTGCCTGTTGCAGCTGCGGCTTTTTGGGCGCGACGCTGGCTTGCCCGGATAGAAGCCTTTCCGATTTGCTTAAACAAGATATATAACACGAATAACCCAAGGAACACTACCGCCATCGCTGTAATCGTCATACCGATACCCCATGAGTCATTTACTTGGAAATTCTCTACCTTCTCATTCGTATTCTGTGTGATGTTATTCGCACTTGGTGTAACACGGGTAAAGTTAATCCATTCACCGGAGCCATCCATGCTACGTCCGTAACTGATATCAGCCTTTTGACCGACAGGGATTGTTACCTCATCAATCAGCGTTTTACCATCTGAATCATAAAGAGCTACATAGTTGTCTTTATTCGGGTCAAAAGTGAAGTTAACATGGAATGTACCGCGCTGTTCTTCATTGTCTGCCCAAAATAAAGTTAGTTGATAAGGGGGAATCTTGGTGTGTACATCTCCTTTCGGAATCATGTATTTTGTCGGATTATTCTTATCGTCTGTCAAGAAACAACCGCCCAAGTCCACTGTTCCTGCTGAGTTATTGTATAACTCAAACCAAGGGTGGCGATGCCCGTAGTCATCCATGAAGTTTTCTTCATTGACGACCAACACTTCGTTTATTCTGACGGAAGTGGTTAATTGCGCTTTCGCTCCGAAGACAAAGAGGAGCATCAAGAACAAGACCATTCCGAATTTCTTATTTGTCATATACATTCGTTTTTAAGATTACAGAGGCAGGTTATCATGTTTCTTAGCCGGGTTGCTCAACTTCTTAGTCTGCAACTGTTGCAAAGCACGGATAATGCGGAAACGAGTATTACGCGGTTCGATAACATCATCAATATAACCATACTGTGCCGCATTATACGGATTAGCGAATGCTTTCTTGTATTCTGCTTCTTTTTCAGCAGCACAAGCCTTCGGATCTTCGGCAGCAGCCACTTCTTTAGCAAAGATAATTTCAACAGCTCCACTCGGACCCATTACAGCGATTTCTGCAGTCGGCCAAGCATAGTTCATATCACCACGCAAATGTTTAGAGCTCATCACACAATAAGCACCACCGTAAGACTTACGCAAAGTAACTGTTACTTTAGGTACAGTAGCTTCACCGTAAGCATACAACAATTTAGCACCATGCAGAATAACACCGTTATATTCCTGACCTGTACCCGGCAAGAATCCCGGAACATCAACCAAAGTAACCAATGGAATATTGAAAGCGTCGCAGAAACGAACGAAACGACCAGCCTTACGAGAAGCATTGCTATCCAAACATCCAGCCATTACCTTAGGTTGGTTAGCAACGATACCTACAGCCTGACCATTGAAACGTGCAAAACCTACGATAATATTCTTAGCATAATCAGCATGTACTTCCAAGAATTCGTGATTATCGACGATTGTACCGATCACTTCATACATATCGTATGCCTGGTTTGGATTATCAGGAATGATCTCGTTCAGGTAATCATCCAAACGATCAATCGGATCTTTACATTCGATCAGCGGAGTTTCTTCCATGTTGTTCTGAGGCAAATAGCTCAACAACTGACGGATCAACTTCAAACCATCTTCTTCTGTATCTACAGCAAAATGAGCAACACCCGACTTCGTTGAGTGAACACTAGCACCACCTAACTGTTCCTGTGTAACATCTTCACCGGTTACAGTCTTAACAACTTTCGGTCCGGTTAAGAACATATAGCTGGTTCCGCGTGTCATGATGTTGAAGTCTGTCAATGCTGGAGAATAAACAGCACCACCGGCACAAGGGCCAAAAATACCAGAGATCTGCGGAATAACACCAGAAGCCAAGATATTACGCTGGAAAATCTCAGCATAACCTGCCAAAGCGTTTACACCTTCCTGAATACGAGCACCACCCGAATCATTCAAACCGATAACAGGAGCACCCATCTTCATAGCCTGATCCATAATCTTACAGATCTTCAAAGCCAACATTTCAGACAAAGCACCACCGAATACGGTAAAGTCCTGTGCATATACATAAACCAGACGGCCATCGATCGTTCCATAACCAGTTACAATACCATCACCCAAGAATTTTGTCTTGTCGATTCCAAAATTAGAACAACGGTGCTTCACGAACATATCAATTTCTTCGAAGCTACCTTCATCCAGCAACATAGAGATACGTTCACGGGCTGTGTACTTACCTTTCTTATGTTGTGACTCGATTCTTTTTTCACCACCACCCAGACGTGCCTGTTCACGCAGAGCGATAAGCTCTTTTACTTTTTCAAGCTGATTACTCATTGTATTTTGATTTGTTGTTAGTAATGATTTACCTATTTATTTATAAAACAAAAGTTAGAAGTTAAAAACGAGGGTGTTTACTTTTCAAGAAGACATTAATCATTCATTTCTCCTCTCCCCTCATTTTTATCTTCTAACTTTTCCTCAAATTCAGTCTTTCTTACCCGGCATACAAAGCTCAGTTAATACACTGCAAGTTGATTTCGGATGCATAAATGCAATATCCAAACCTTCAGCACCACGACGAGGAGCCTTATCGATCAATTTAATACCTTTAGATTCGGCTTCGTCCAAGCAAGCCTGTACATCAGGTGTTGCGAAAGCGATGTGATGAATACCTTCACCTTTCTTCTCAATAAACTTAGCGATAGTACTATCTTCGCTTGTCGGTTCCAGCAATTCAATTTTTGTCTGTCCAATCTTAAAGAAAGCTGTCTTTACTTTCTGATCAGCTACTTCTTCAATACTATAGCATTTCAATCCTAATACTTGTTCGTAATAAGGAAGACATGCTTCAATGCTCTTAACAGCAATTCCTAAATGTTCAATGTGTGTAAGTTCCATTGTGTTTAGAATTTATTAGTTTATATTTTTCAGGTTTTCATGATCCTTTAGGGCAAAGGTACACTTCTTTTTGGAAAGTAGAAGGATTTTTTTTAATATTTATCACGAAAAAACAATTTCCTGCGAAATATTTATTCTACATATTCCTTTCATGGCGTTTCTATATAAAATAAGCCAGGCCTTTTGTCTCTTTGTTTCCCTTTTATCCATAAAAAGGAAACAAGGATTAAAAAAGCCTGGCTATTACTAAAGGGATATATTTAATATTAATTGAAAAGCCGTCTGAATTTATCAAAGAACTTTTCTTTCATCGTTTTATTGGGTTGGAAATTAGGAGAATTCTCCAATCCGTTCAACGTATCTTTTTCAGATTGAGAAAGAGTTTCCGGTACATAAACACTAACATTTACCAGCAAATCACCTGTACCATATCCATTTACTGAAGGAAGTCCCTTATTTCTCAATCTTAAGACCTTACCTGGTTGCGTACCCGGATCAATCTTTACCTTTACTTTTCCGTCCACTGTAGGGACTTCAACAGAACCTCCCAAAGCAGCCTGTGGGAAACTTAACAGCAGGTTATAGATCAAATCATTTTCATCACGCAAGAGTTCCGGATGCTGTTCTTCTTCTATCAAGATCAAAAGATCACCATTAATACCACCATGGCGAGCGGCATTACCTTTTCCATTCATTGAAAGTTGCATACCTTCTGCTACACCAGCCGGAATATTGATGGTTATAACCTCTTCATCCCGTACGATACCTTCTCCGTTACAGTGTGTACATTTCTTTACAACGACTTTACCTTCACCACCACAGGTAGGACATGTTGTCTGCGTCTGCATTTGTCCTAAGATAGTATTTGCAATTCGTGTTACAACACCCGAACCTTTACATGTATCGCAAGTCTTTATTCCGTCACTTCCTTCAGCACCAGTTCCATGGCAATGAGAGCAAGATACATATTTCTTTACTTTGATTTTCTTCTCGACTCCAGTTGCAATATCTTTCAAAGACAACTTGACTTTCACACGCAAATCAGAACCTCGGTTTACCCGACGTCCGCCACGTTGGCCTCCAAAGCCTCCAAAACCACCAAAGCCGCCGAAATGACCGCCAAAAATATCACCGAACTGCGAGAAAATATCTTCCATAGACATTCCTCCGCCGAAACCACCTGCCTGTGAAGCTCCGCCTACTCCGGCATGGCCAAACTGATCGTATCGCTGACGTTTCTGAGGATCGCTCAGTACATCATAAGCTTCTGCTGCTTCCTTAAACTTTTCTTCTGCATCCTTATCTCCCGGGTTTTTATCCGGATGATATTGAATAGCTTTTTTACGATAAGCCTTCTTTATTTCTTCTACGGTTGCATTTTTATCTACACCCAGAACCTCGTAATAATCTCTCTTCGCCATTTTGGTAAACTATTATTATTCTCCTACGACAACTTTTGCGTGACGAATCACCTTCTCATTCAACAGATAGCCTGTCTGTACGCAATCCAGAACTTTTCCTTTCAAACCTTCTTCCGGCGCCGGAATAGTAGCTATCGCCTCACTCTGATCCAAATCAAAAGGCTTACCAACAACCTCCATTGCTTTTACACCTTGACTTGCCAAATAAGAAACAAACTTATTGTATATCAAATCAACGCCTTCTGCAACACCCGTCAAATCTTCCGCCTTATGAATATTTTGTAAAGCACGCTCAAAATCATCTACTACAGGAAGCAGTTGAGTCAGCGCATTTTCGCCTCCATTTTTAATCAATTCACTTTTCTCGCGTAATGTGCGTTTCCGATAATTGTCAAACTCGGCCATCAAACGTAAATGTGAATTATTTAATTCATCATATTTCTTTTGTAATTCAGCCAACTCTGCAGACACTTTGTCAGCTTCGTTTGTTTCTTCTGCCAAATTTTCTTTTTCTTCCTGCAAATTTGTCGTTTCTTCATTCACGACTTCTTGATTTTCTTTTTCCGAAGAATTTTCGTTCTGTTCAAAATGCTTATTGCTCATATTATAATATATTTATTTTCAATTCATTATTTTCCATATACAAGATCTTTTCCTGCTGGATAAACTTCCGTTCATCCGTTTCCTCTTGTGTACTTTACTTAGTAAATACAAAAAGGTTGCCAAAATGATATTCGCAAGCCTTTGATCCACCGGAAGCTTTGACTCTCTTTCTGCTTCAAAGACAAATAAAAAGCATGAGATAATCATACTTTTGCAAAAGTAACGAGAATCAACATCAAAACCAACGAGAATTGATTTTGAAAGTAACGAGAATCAAAAACGAAAAAACCTTTAGTCTACTAACATAAAAAAAGCCTGCAAACAAACAGAATGTAATCATTCCCTTCGTTTGCAGGTTCTTTTTTATCCACCTAATATAGTTTAATATCCTCCGCCTAAAGCTTTATATAAATAAACTACAGATAACAGTTCGCTACATACAGCCGAGTTCAACCCTAATTGAGCACTTAACAACTCACGTTGCGCATCCAACACATCCATGTAACTCGAAACACCATTGATATATTGCAACTGAGCAAGTTCCAAATATTTACGGGCTGCAATCTCCAATTTAGCCTGTGACTGACGAACTTCCTTAGCTTTACGGATGGAAACAATCGCATCATTCACTTCTTTAAATGCTCCGATGACCGTCTTCTCATAGCTATACACTTCTTGCTCATATTTTGCCTGAGCGACTTTTACTTTCGCCTTGTTCCGTCCCATGGCAAATAAAGGTTGTAATAAATTACCACCTAAAAACCAAGCCGGACTTTTCAAAAGATCACCTAACTCAGCGCTTTCAAAGCCTAAATTCCCAGTCAATGCAATCTTAGGAAACAAGTCTGTATAAGCAACACCAACCTGGGCATTTGCTTCTTTAAGACTAAATTCCGCCTGACGGATATCCGGACGTCTCTCCAATAAAGAAGAAGGCAAACCGATTGGCAGTGCATCCGGCAATTGCTGTTCTGACAATCGCTGACCACGAGGTATGTCATGTGAATAATCACCCAACAACATCGCCAGATCACTTTCCTTTATTTTAATCTGACGTTCTAAATTCGGAATCAAAGTCTCAGTACGAGCCAACTCTACGACAGCTTGGTTATAAGCTGTTTCAGAAGTCAATCCTCCTTCATAACGCAACTTGGCCAAATGCAAACCTTCTTTTCGCGCTTCCAATGTTTGTCGCACAATTGATAATTCTTGATCCAATGCACATAACTGATAATACGATGACGCAACCCCCGCCACAATTGTCAGTTTTAATGCACGCTGCGCTTCGACACTCTGCATATATGCAGCCAAATCAGCCTCGTTGGCCCAACGAATATTTCCCCATAAATCCAGCTCCCACGCTAATGTCAGTTTGGCATCAAACTCAGGATCGGGTTTTCTGTTATTTCCACCGTAATTCAAGACTTCTTTCTCGGCATGTAAATTCGCCCCTACCGCCGGGAATAAACGTGAAAAAGAAATACGTTTGGCAGCGACCATTTCCTTTATCTTGGCTGCAGCAATCTTCATATCCTTATTGTTCTCCAAAGCTTTATTTATCAATCCTTGAAGAACAGTGTCCTTATACAAACTTTGCCAAGGAATCTCCGAAACAGAAGCCGTATCTGTTACAGAACTATCTATTGACTCCGGCAAATTCAGATCAGGACGTGCATATTCTTTTCCTAACTTACAGGAAGATAAAGCCAACATAGATAAAGCCAAGACCATCCAAGGAGCTGCTTTCTTAATATGCGGTATGCGTGGCAAGCGAGAAATCTGATTCAAACGGATACCTTTCTTTATCTTATAAATCAACACAAAGAAGAAAGGAACCATCACAATACCAACTGTAATTGCAACCAACATACCAAAGAAAATACCTGTTCCGATACTATGACGAGAAGCTGATCCCGGACCTGAAGCAAGAACCAATGGCAACATACCTAAGACAAATGCCAACGAAGTCATCAAAATCGGACGGAAACGCATCTGAGCCGCATGAATAGCTGCCTGCACAGGATCTGCTCCTTCATCCACCTGGACTTTCGCAAATTCGACAATCAGGATGGCATTCTTAGCAGCCAAACCAATTAATGTTACCAAACCGATCTGGAAATATACATCGTTTTCCAATCCGGTTACCCAAATTCCAAGGAAGGCTCCCAATGCAGCAATCGGCAACGAAAGTAACACGGCAATCGGAACAATCCAGCTTTCATACTGGGCAGCCAGGAACAAGAATACAAATAAAAAGATCAATGCCAGAATAAATCCCGTCTGGCCACCTGCCTTGTTTTCCTGATAAGACAAGCCGCTCCATTCAATTGCAATATTATCCGATAAATGTTCTTTCGCAATACGTTCCAATGCTTTCATCGCCTCACCAGTACTATATCCCGGAGCTGCAACAGCATTGATAGGAGCCGTAGAGAACATATTGAAACGCTTGATTGTTCCAGGGCCCGTTGTATATTGCGTTGTACCCAAAGCTGTCAACGGAACCATCTCACCGCTTCCTGTCCGAACAAAGAAAAGTCCCAAACTCTCTTTATTCGCACGATAAGGTGCCTCTGCCTGAATGTAAACACGGTAAATACGATTAAACATATTGAAATCGTTCACATACACAGATCCCAAATAAGCTTTCATGGTAGAGAAGATGTCAGCCATTGGAATCCCCAGGAACTTCGCATGATCTCGATCTACATCAAAGTAGATTTGAGGAATATCCGCTTGCATTGCAGATGATACACTATGCAATTCAGGAGCTTTTTTAGCATAATACAAGAATGTATCTGTAGCTTGTACCAAATCATCCCAAGTAGCATCACCTCTAGCCTCTAACTGCATTTCCAAACCTCCACTTTCACCCAAGCCTGGAATAACCGGCGGACGATTGACGTAACCCACAACCTCCGGATAATAATAAAGTTCTTTCCGTACGGTTTCCATCACATCTTCCACGCCCATATCACCAGATTTACGTTCTTCCCACGGCTTTAAGATAACCGTTAACGTTGCTCTGTTTTGCGTAGTACCCAATCGTCCACTACTACCTGTTACATTTTGCACATAAGCTACGGCAGGCTGATGATTCAAGAAATCAATCAACCGGTCCGTTACAACTCGTGTACGTTCCAATGTCGCACCTTCAGGCAATTCGATTTCTACGGTAAAGAAACCTTGATCCTCTTCCGGTATAAACGAAGTCGGTAATAAATGACTCATAACAAAAATCATAACCAATACCATACCAAAACCTGCTAGGATGCGTTTCGGCATATTCATCACCCGGCGTAAGATATTTGTGTACTTATGATTTCCCTTTTCAAGCCACTCATTAATCTTCCGGAACACAATGTTCTTCTTTTCATGCTTTGACGGACGCAAGATAATGGCACACATAGCCGGACTCAACGTCAACGCTACTACAGTAGAAAGCATTACAGATACAGCAATCGTTATAGAGAACTGCCGATATAACTGACCGGTGATACCACTCAGAAAACTTACGGGAACGAATACAGCCACCAAAACCATTGAGGTAGCGATCAAAGCGCCCGACAATTCCTTCATAGCCCGGTGCGTAGCCTCTCGGGTTGAAATATTTTCCTCATTAATAATACGCTCAACATTTTCTACCACGACAATGGCATCATCCACCACAATACCAATAGCCAGAATCAAACCTAACAATGTCAGCATATTCAATGAGAAGCCCATGACCAACATAAATCCAAATGTTCCGATCAAAGAGATAGGAACAGCGATAGTTGGGATTAATGCCGCACGCCAGTTCTGCAATGACAAGAATACAACTAAAATAACTAAGAACAATGCTTCAAACAATGTCTTATAAACTTCATGTACCGATTGGGAGATATATTCCGTCATATCAAACGGGAAATTATATTCTACACCTTCCGGGAAGTTCTTGCTGATTTCAGCCATTTCTGCACGTACACTTTTAGCTACTTCCAAAGCATTCGCTCCTGGTAACATGTAAATTCCCAAGATAGCAGCATTCTTACCATTAATACCACTCTCTGTCGAATAAGAAGAAGCTTCCAATGATACTCGGGCAACATCTCGCATCCGGACGATAGAACCATCCGAATTAGCTCGAATCACAATATTTTCGAATTCCTCAACGGTTGACAAACGACCGGAAGAGGTAACAGGTAATGTTACATCTACATCCAGAATCGGTTGTTTACCAAATTCTCCGGCAGCCGATTCTCTGTTTTGATCTTTTAAGGCATCCTGTAAATCCTTTACCGTCAATCCCATATTGGCCAGACGATCCGGATATACCCAAATCTGCATACCATAATATCGGCTACCAATATTAGAAACACGTCCTACTCCAGGAATACGACGAATAACATCCAATACATTAATTGTCGCAAAGTTACTCAGATAAATTTCATCAAACTTCGGATCATCAGACATCAGTGTTAACGTCATTAACTGACTCGGAGCCTGCTTTTCAATGGTAATACCATTTTGAATCACCTCAGCCGGCAGACGACTTTCGGCCAATTTGACACGGTTTTGAACTTCAACAGCCGCCAAATCCGGATTAGCAGAAACATCAAATGTCACGGTAATGTTTAATGAACCGGAGTTAGAACTGCTACTCTGCATATAAATCATTCCCGGCGTTCCATTCAACTCCTGCTCAATCGGCGTAGCAACAGCTTGTGAAAGCGTCAACGCATTTGCTCCGGGATAAGTTGCTCCAATTTTTACTACCGGAGGCGTTATCTGGGGATACTGCTCAATAGGCAGCATAATCAGACCGATAAGTCCTACCAATACGATCAAAATAGACAAAACAGTAGAAAATACCGGGCGATCAATAAAGAAACCAGGCTTCATATTATTCTTCCTCCTTTTCTCTTAATGCTTGAATAGCTTTATCATCACTCGACAATACAGGCTGCACTTTGACATTCGGCTCTAACTTATTATAACCTTCCACTACGACCCGTTCGTTCTCACCTAAACCACGTTCGATTACGACTGAATTATCAAATTCCGGTCCAATCTGCACAAAACGCTTTTCAGCCACGTCATCTCGGCGCAATACATAAATGAAGGCACCGCCTTTTTCTATCGATAAAGCTTTACGAGGAATAACTATAGCCCGTTCACGAACATCCAACAATAATTTTACCCGCGTTGCCTGACCTGGCAATAATTTACGGTTTGGGTTAGGCAAAATAGCACGTACCGTAAATGTTCCCGTTTTAGGATCTACAGAAGGATCGGCGAAATCGACTATACCTTTGACTGGATATTCGGAATTGTCGGCCAATGTTACAGTAACAGTCGGCTGCCAAGAACGCGTCGTATCCTGAACTCCGAACTTAACATTTCGCCGTTCTGCTCGCAAATAATCCAAGGCTGTCATCTTAAAATCAACATTGACAGTATCGCTTTTTACCACTGTCGCCAACTTGGACTTAGAACCTGGTCCTACCAATGTACCAATATCCACTAATCGTTCACTGATATATCCTGTAATCGGAGAAGTCACTCGTGTATAACTCAATTCCAAATTAGCCTGATCCAAATCAGCTTTACTCATAGCTACATCTGCTTCAGCATTCTCTTTAGCAGCAATTGCATTATCTAAATCCAATTGACTGGCTGCATGCTGTTCATACAAAGGAGTCAAACGCTGTACATCGCGTGCTGCTTTTGCGGCTTGTACCTCATTCTTTTTCAGCTGAGCCTTTGCCTTTTCTACACGAGCTTTATATAAAGCCGGACTGATAATAAACAACGGATCACCTTGCTTCACTCTCTTACCCTCTTCAAACATCATATTTTCCAGATAACCTTCTACTCGAGCATGTATCTCTACAAAACTCTCAGCTTTGATTGTTCCGACATATTCACCATAAATCTGAACATCCTTTTTAACAGGTTTTTCTACGATGACAATTGGCAATTGCGGCTCTACTTTTTTCTTACAACCAGCCATTATAACGGCTAAACCCAAGAAAGCGTAAAGCGGCCATTGCTTTTTTCCAAACATACCTAACATTGTTTTTCTACCTAAAAAATTAATATTACATCGCATAGAACAAAGAAATAATCGTACCAAAATATCACTTAAAAATCACCCAATTTGGTTATTAACCTAATATTTAGAATTATATGGTGCAAATTTACTACAAATGCCGAACATGAGCACCATTATAATGAGGAATATTTCCACACTACGTTACCCCATTCCACAAAAAAAGCCGTCTCTTTTCACAAAGAAACGGCTCCACATATATCAACTATTAAAAACCTTTAAACTAGAGGGCAAAACCTAACTTCCCACTATATCACAAAAAATTACATCCATAAGCCCTCCAACTCAAAAAACATGACTTCTACTTAAAATAGTATAAGCAATTATTTGTCCAATTAATATATAAAATACTATGACGACTTGTTTATTTGTCTGTTCCAGCTGAAGAATCTTTCGCCTTCCTTGAAGTTGACTTTTTCTTCAACTTATCCAATTCTTTTTGTAATCCTTCAATTTCTTCTCCCTGATTTTTGATGGTAGTCAATAATGAATTCAATTCTTCATTATCGATATCTTGAGGATACTGGGCATTGACACGCTCAATAAAATCAGAAAGCACATTCATATAGTTATTAAATGCATCATAAGGATTGTCGTATGGACTGAAACCACCACGTCCCATATGCTTTGTACTCATATAATAGAAATGGTCACTGCTCTGTAAGTAATACCAGTCTTGACGGATTCTTCGTAAATCACACAAGCGAACCCGTTCACCAATTTCACAAATCTTCTTGAATGCTTCCTGTTGCAAAACATTTCCTAACCAAGAACTACAATCACGTTCTTCATCCACCCATGAAATAGGGTATGGTACAGAAATACTATCAACTGGCTTCAAGAGAGAAAATACTTCTGATGGAGTTGAGAAACTGATACCCTTTTCTGCCGCAAAACGAGGCAAAGCTTTGAAGAAGTCAAAAATGCCTGTTTCTGCCGGATGCAAAGAACCTAACACTTCATAGTTCATGAACAAATTAATTACTTGTTCTGATTCCGGTGTTGCTGCAATCCATGAAATAAACTTGTCAGCAGTCAATGGATATTCATTCCAACTATAATCACTGAAGCGTTCAGACAGGTCTTCGCTGAAACGATCGTTCTTCAACAATAAGTGCAAATTAGGTTGTACACTTGAGCTATACATATAATTAGGACTCTTCCAACCTAATATATGTTTTGCTCCTTCTGTCAACATACCCTTATACCCTTTTTCGTAAACGATCTCAGAAATATCATCCGAATAAATCAATTCTGTATTACGGAAAACTTTGGGTTTTACACCAAACAATGTTTGGATTTTGTCTTCCTGTTTGTCTATCTGATGTTTAAATTCATCCGGATCACCTAATGAAGAAAGAGAATGAGCATAGGTCTCTGACAAGAACTCTACATTCCCCGTTGCTACCAACTCTTTAAAAGAATCAATTACCTCAGGAGTATAGATTTCCATTTGTTCCAAAGCGACACCTGAAATAGAAAATGCCACTTTAAACTTATTCCCGCTTGCTTTGATCATTTCCAAAATAGTCCGATTGGCAGGTAAATAACATTTCTCTGCAATTCGACGGATAATTTCCTCATTTTGGAAATCATCATAGTAATAATGGTCATTCCCTATATCAAAAAAACGATATCTTTTCAAACGGAACGGCTGATGTATCTGAAAATAGAAGCATATAGTTTTCATAATAATTTCTGTTTATTTGTTTTCTGTTTGAATTTGTTTTATTTGTTACCTAACACCATATCATAGATACGACGAACTTTCTGTCCGGCATATTCCCATTTGATATTATCCACTTCCTTCTTGCCTTCAACTTTCAAGAATTCGTGCATAGCAGGATACGTGATAATTGAATACATGGCATCTGCCAACGCCTCAATATCCCAATAATCAACTTTGATGGCATAATCCAAAATCTCTGCACACCCCGACTGTTTAGAAATAATGGTAGGTACACCACATTGCATTGCTTCCAAAGGTGATATACCAAATGGCTCTGATACAGATGGCATCACATATACATCACTTGCCTTCAGGACTTCATATACCTGTTTTCCTTTCATAAATCCGGTGAAGTGAAAACGATCTGATATATTTCGGGAAGCAGCTAAACGAATCATCTGATTCATCATATCACCGCTACCAGCCATAATAAAGCGAGCATGAGGAGCCCGTTTCAATACCTTGGCTGCAGCCTCAACAAAATATTCAGGTCCTTTCTGCATGGTAATTCGGCCCAAGAAAGTAATGACTTTATCTTTAACTCCTTTTTTATCCTGAATAGCCAAGATTTCCGGGCTCAAAGGTTCTACTGCATTATGAACCGTAGTTACTTTTGCCGGATCCTGATGATATTTCTCTATGACCGTCTGACGGGTTAGGTTACTAACTGTTATGATATGATCAGCATGGTCCATTCCATTCTTTTCTATGCCATAAACGTCCGGATTCACATTTCCACGGCTTCTATCATAATCCGTAGCATGTACATGTATAACCAATGGCTTTCCCGTTACCTGTTTAGCATGAATACCTGCCGGATAGGTTAACCAGTCATGAGCATGAATAATATCACACGGTATTGTACGTGCAATAACACCAGCCACAATCGAATAATTATTAATTTCCTCCAACAAATTATTCGGGTACCGTCCGGAAAATTCCAAACATCCCAAATCATTTACGTGCCGATATGAAAAATCAGCATATATATTATTTCGGAAATCATAATAAAGTTGTGGATCCATAAATTTGCCCAAGCGCTCTTTGACATAATCCATATTGACATCGCGCCAGACAATGGGCACATTGTTTACCCCAATAATCCTCAGGAAACTCTGATCTTCATCTCCCCAAGGTTTAGGAATACAAAAGGTAATATCCATATCAGGTTGCATGGCCATACCACGAGTCAATCCATAACTAGCAGTACCCAAACCACCTAAAATATGAGGGGGAAATTCCCAACCAAACATTAATGCTTTCATATAGTATGTATAGTTTATTCGGCGTTATACTTCTTCAACATTTCTTCTATTCTTAGAATAGCAGCCACATTCATGGCAAACGAGATGGCTCCACGACCTGTAAAAGGAGGATTTCCATCATAGATTTCAGAAATAGTACCAATACAATGATTGGTCATTTCTTCTTCCATGCTAATCAACATACGTCCGGCAAACGCTGCTCCCGATTTACCAAACACTCGAAGATAAGCCTCCAGATAAGCACCCAACAACCAAGGCCAAGCTGTACCTTGATGGTAAGCCAAATCTCTCTCAACCTGAGGCCCTGTACAATAAGGACGATATCCTTCGCTTTTGGGACTCAATGAACGAATACCTTTAGGTGTTAACAATTCCTTTGTAACAATATCCAGCACAGAACGCATTTGCATACGTGTCAATGGTGAATAAGGAAGTGCTACTGCGAAAATCATATTCGGACGAACACTCCAGTCAACAAACGAACCATTTACATAGTCAAATAAATAATTGTATCCATTAACGAAGGTATTTGGGAAAGAAACATTGATCGCACTGATTAATTTATCAATTCTTTTATCTGTTGCTTCGCCATTCATTTCACGAGAGAAACACAACGCATTATACCATGCAGCATTAAACTCAACAATATAACCAGAACGCGGAACTACCGGCCGACCGTTAACTACTGAGTTCATCCAAGTGATTGCTTTGTCGCGTCCTCCATCGGCAAACAACAAACCACTATCCATCACTTTCAATCCCGGATGTTTCTGCGACATTATATATTCGAGAGCCTCATCTATAAACTCTTTATACAGTTCTCTCGCCTTGTCTATACCAACCACCTTGGCATATTGCTGGATAGCCCAAATTGCCCATAAAATAACATCGGGTTGTTCAATTTCCTGGATCACCGGATCCTGAGCACCATCTTCCATAAACGCTCTTAGAGCCGGTAAAGCTGTGGCCATAATCTTTTCGAAACGTACCGGATCATCTATAGATAAGGTACATCCCGGAGTTGCCAAAAACAAATCACGAGCTCTTACTTTAAACCAAGGATAACCGGCCAGCAAATAGGCATCCTGTTTTTTAGGACGGAAATAGAACTGCTGTGCCGAATTCTTTAAACAATTATAAAAGCTAGTTCGTGGTGTACGCGCCGCAACTTCTGTATCATATAATGTCTTCAAACGGGTGGTTGCTACCTGACTGTCTCCTGCGCTAAAGACAATTGTTTCCCCTTTCTTTATAGGTACTTCAAAATATCCCGGTACAAACAAATCTTCTTTATAAGGATAGCCTCTCTCCTGTTCTTTTGAATATTCAATACCGTAATACCATTTCGGATCAAAAACAAAATTTACCTTTTTGCTGAATTGCATAAACAATTCCGGATACCCAGGATAAAGGCACATTTTGATTCCATTCGGAACGACTGTATAATTCTGGTTTAAATTACCATTGGCATATGTCAATTCCTTAACACTTCGGAACGCCAAAAACGGACGGAACCGTAAAGTTGTTGCAGAATGGGCATCTTCAAGGGTATATTTAATCATGATTCGATTTTCAAACATGGAAAAGACCTTTTCCTTTGAGAAGATAACACCGCCCACACGGTAAACCGTACGAGGTACCGTATCACAAGTATATTCACGTATATACTTATGTCCCTTCGGACTGAAATTATTTTCCCCATACTTGTGTAAACCCAAATTAAATTCAGCACCATGTTGGATTACGGTTTCATCGAGTGAAGATAGAAGTACGTGATTATCATCGTCCAAAGCGGGCACAGGCATCACCAGTAATCCGTGGTATTTACGAGTATTACAATCTACGACAGTACTACTATGGTAAGCCCCTAAGCGATTTGTCCTCAAAACTTCTCGTGTTAGCGACTCTTCCAAATTGATCATAACTGTCTTATCAAATTTAAGATAACTCATAAGTATATCAATTTTTATGTTATTGTTCGTGTTTTTCTGTTTGATTTATTATTGTGTATCAAAAGTAGAGTTTAATATCTAAAAAAACAAATTCTTATTCAGAAATATTTTAAATTATTTTATAGCATAAAATAGAATCAAATCTAATAATCAATAACTTACAGAAAGTATATGTTGTTAATATATGCTATGAAACATGTAACCGCCGGATAATTTCCATCGCATATTGTAAGGCGATTGTCGTTACTTTTTATATTTTTGATAGATGTGGTAAAGCTTTTCCATATATGTGATAAAACTTTTTGACAAATGTGATAAAGCTTTTCGACATCTGTCAAAAAATAACTTGATAATGAGATCTGCATCAGGATACGAATAGTTACAGAAACATACAAATCACCCTTGTTTCTGATTCTTGAATATTTATTGAAAAAATATCCATATTCTTGCATAAATATTCAATATTAATCCATAAATTTGCCGCCGATTTGAATATTTATACAGGTATGTGTACAAAAAAAGAACGGCTGGAAATGATTTGTAAGCTCATCGGCAATGAATCGATCAACAACCAAGAGCAATTAAGCAAGCGGTTGAGTGAAATGGGATTTGCCGTTACACAAGCTACATTGTCTAGAGACATCAAGCAATTAAAGGTAATCAAAGTACACGATGCAAATGGCATGTATGTTTATCGGTTACCGGAGAAACAAGCTTTGCAAGTTGTTAAAAATCCAGCACAAAGTATTCATTCAAACATTGAATTCTCGGGGAATCTGGCAGTTATCAAAACACGTCCGGGTTATGCGATGGGGATAGCCTCAGATATTGATACACATGCTCCCAAAGAGATATTAGGAACGATAGCTGGTGATGACACTATTTTAGTGATTCCTCGTGAAGGATTCAGCCGACAGAACATAGTGGATGCATTAGCACATTTTATATGAAGATAAAATAAGGTACAAATATAGAAATGGAACAAGAAAAACAAATTGATGTCATGATTGCAGAAGCCTCACACGAGGTGTATGTAGATACTATTCTCGAAACGATTGAGGCTGCCGCTAAAGTACGCGGAACAGGTATCGCTAAACGAACACACGAATATGTGGCACAAAAAATGAAAGAAGGGAAAGCTGTCATTGCCTTAGAAGGAGATAAATTTGCCGGTTTCAGCTACATTGAATCATGGGGAAACAAACAATATGTAACCACTTCCGGATTAATTGTTCATCCTGATTATCGTGGCTTGGGAATCGCCAAACGAATTAAAGAAATGACTTTCCAACTGGCAAGAATGAGATGGCCACATGCCAAGATTTTCAGTCTTACTTCGGGAGCTGCAGTGATGAAAATGAATACGGAATTAGGATACGTTCCCGTTACATTTGCTGACCTGACCGACGATGAAGCTTTTTGGAGAGGATGCCAAGGTTGCGTTAATCATGATATCTTGGAGCGTACGAACCGACGTTACTGTATTTGTACTGGTATGCTTTTTGATCCGGAAGTACCGCATCCTGACAAAACGGAGAAATAAAAACAGATTGTCTTAATGATTTAATTGCAAACAATAAATACATAATATATATGAAAAAGAAAGTAGTAGTCGCATTTAGTGGTGGATTGGATACTTCATTCACAGTGATGTATCTGGCAAAAGAAAAAGGATATGAAGTATATGCAGCTTGTGCCAACACAGGTGGATTCAGTGAAGAACAACTGAAGAAGAACGAAGAAAATGCATATAAATTAGGTGCCGTAAAATATGTTACACTGGACGTAACGAAAGAATATTACGAGAAGAGTCTGAAATACATGATCTTCGGTAATGTATTGCGTAATGGTACTTATCCTATTTCAGTAAGTTCTGAACGAATCTTTCAAGCTTTAGCCATTGCACGTTATGCCAATGAGATCGGAGCTGATGCGATTGCTCATGGTTCAACAGGAGCAGGTAATGATCAGATCCGTTTTGATATGACATTCTTAGTATTGGCTCCTAATGTTGAAATCATCACACTGACACGTGATATGGCATTAAGCCGTGACTACGAAATCAACTACCTAAAAGAACACGGATTTGAAGCTGATTTCACTAAACTAAAATATTCATACAACGTAGGTTTATGGGGAACTTCCATCTGCGGAGGTGAAATTCTCGACTCTGCCCAAGGTTTACCCGAATCTGCATATCTGAAACAAGTTACTAAAACGGGAAGCGAACAGCTCCGTCTGCAATTCAAGAAAGGTGAATTATGTGCTGTCAACGGAGAGACATTTGATGATCCGATCAAAGCAATCCAGAAAGTAGAAGAAATTGGTGCTGCCTATGGTATTGGTCGTGATATGCACGTAGGTGATACAATCATCGGTATTAAAGGACGCGTTGGCTTTGAAGCTGCAGCCCCGATGCTAATCATTGGAGCTCACCGTTTCTTGGAGAAATATACATTAAGTAAGTGGCAACAGTATTGGAAAGATCAAGTAGCCAACTGGTATGGTATGTTCTTACATGAGAGTCAGTATTTGGAACCAGTTATGCGTGATATTGAAGCTATGTTGCAGGAATCTCAGCGTAATGTAAATGGTACTGCTATTCTGGAACTTCGTCCGCTTTCATTCTCAACGGTTGGTGTTGAATCAGCAGATGATTTGGTTAAAACCAAATTTGGTGAATACGGAGAAATGCAAAAAGGTTGGACAGCAGAAGATGCCAAAGGATTTATCAAAGTTCTTTCTACTCCTTTACGTGTTTATTATACAAACCACAAAGAGGAGGAAATATGATTAAAGTTGGTATTATTGGTGGTGCAGGATATACAGCAGGCGAATTAATTCGTCTGCTGATTAATCACCCGGACGTTGAAATCGTTTTTATAAACAGTTCCAGTAATGCAGGAAATCTGATCACAGATGTCCACGAAGGACTCTATGGAGAAACCAACATGCGTTTCACTGGAGAGTTGCCATTAGACAGTATCGACTGTCTGTTCTTCTGTACGGCACACGGTGATACAAAGAAGTTTTTGGAAGCACATACCGTTCCGGAAAACGTAAAGATCATTGATCTTTCCATGGATTACCGTATTGAAAGTGAAGAACACGATTTCGTCTATGGACTACCCGAATTAAACCGTCGTCGGATCTGTGCAGCCAAGCACATTGCCAATCCTGGATGTTTCGCTACATGCATTCAATTAGGTATTTTACCTTTAGCCAAGCACCTGATGTTGAATACGGATTTACATGTCAATGCAATTACAGGTTCAACGGGAGCCGGCGTCAAGCCTTCTGCAACTTCACACTTCAGCTGGAGAAATGACAATATTTCGATTTATAAGCCATTTACACATCAACATTTGGCAGAAATCAAGCAAAGTTTAAGACAATTGCAGAATAGCTTTGAGAGTAATATCAACTTCATTCCTGTAAGAGGAAACTTCTCTCGTGGTATATTTACAACGACCTATCTGGATTGTAAAATTGATTTGGAAGAAATCAAACGTATCTATGAGTCATATTACGAAGATCATTCTTTCACATTCGTAGTCGATAAGAATCCAGATTTGAAACAAGTTGTAAATACCAATAAATGCTTGATATATTTACAAAAATATGAAGATAAACTGCTGATTGTTTCCATGATCGACAACTTGTTAAAAGGTGCCAGCGGACAAGCAGTCCACAATATGAATCTGCTGTTTAGCTTAGAAGAAAAAGTCGGATTGCATCTCAAACCATCAGCTTTCTAACAAATAATAAATTAAAGCGTATGAAACTCTTTGATGTTTATCCTTTATTCAATATAGAGATCGTTAAAGGAAAAGGTTGCCATGTATGGGACAAAGAAGGTAACGAATATTTGGATCTTTACGGTGGCCACGCAGTTATTTCAGTCGGACATAGTCATCCAACATACGTAAAAGCAATCAGTGAACAAGTAAGTAAACTGGGATTTTATTCAAATTCTGTCATCAATAGCTTGCAGCAAACCTTGGCAGACAAGCTCGGTAAAGCTTCCGGTTATGATGAATACTCATTGTTCCTGATCAATTCTGGAGCTGAAGCCAATGAAAACGCGTTGAAACTGGCTTCTTTTCACAACGGGAAAAAACGTGTATTGGCTTTCCAGCATTCATTCCACGGACGTACTTCTGCCGCTGTACGTGTAACAGATAATCCTAAAATCATTGCTCCGGTTAATGAAGGATTAGACGTTTCTTACCTACCTCTGAATGATAAGGCTGCTGTTGAAGCCGAATTAAAAAAAGGAGATGTTTCTTCTGTCATCATCGAAGGTATCCAAGGAGTTGGAGGTATTCAGGTACCAACTGATGATTTTCTGCAGGAATTGCGGTCACTATGTACAAAATATCAGGCCGTATTGATTATTGATGAAATTCAGTCGGGTTATGGACGTAGTGGTAAATTCTTCGCTCACCAGTATGCTGGAATACGTCCGGATATGATTACGGTAGCAAAAGGTATTGCGAATGGTTTCCCGATGGGCGCTGTCCTGATCAGTCCTATATTTAAACCTATATATGGTATGTTAGGAACTACATTTGGAGGTAACCACTTAGCTTGTGCTGCTGCTATTGCGGTATTAGACATCATGCACGACGAAGGTTTGGTTGCTAATGCCGAAAAAGTAGGTTCTTACCTACTCGAAGAATTGCACAAACTCCCGGGTATCAAAGAAATCCGTGGACGTGGATTAATGATCGGTATCGAATTCGAAGAACCTATCAAAGAAATTCGTTCCAAATTATTGTTTGAACAAAAAGTATTTACAGGAGTTGCGGGAACTAATACAATCAGATTATTACCGCCATTATGTCTGAGCATGGAAGAAGCTGCTGAATTTATCAGCCGATTCCGCAAAGTTTTAGGAGTAAACGAATAATTCAGCTTTTGTATTCGATCGTTGAAAGACATATTTTTCATTTTAAGTCACATCTGGTCTTCAGGTGTGACTACTTTTTATTTTTAAGTCACAAAAGAATAAAGAATGTGACCACTTTTTATTATTAAGTCACAAAAGGATAAAGGATGTGACTCCTTTTCGTTTTTAAGTCAAGAAAGAGCAAAGAATGTGACTCCTTTTCATTTTTAAGTCACAAAAAAACAATGGATGTGACTTCTTCTTGATTTTAAGTCACATTTTATTCCATTCAAACGTGACAACCAGTGGTAAATGATCACTATAACCACCTTCATATTTAAAGCCATAATAGGTCCGAAACGGACGGACACCACGCCATGTCTTATCAGGAATTAGCAGAAAAGAAGGAGAAAACACCTGATAACTATCCTTCTGTACATGCAATGCTTGATTTTCTTGCAGCAAAGCTCCATTCACAATAATATGATCCAGCTGATTCCATTCTCCCTGATACTTATGTGAACCTTTGGCATCGTAAAAAAGATTGTAGAGTTTATACTTCACAGGTTTGTTATCCGGAGAATAAGCTTTCGCTTCCAGTTCCTCTTCCAAAGATTCGTCCTGCGGAATATCATTGAAATCTCCCATAATAAGTATCTTCGGAGACTCCCGGCAATAGAATAATGAATCTGTACACTTCTTCAAGATCCCTATTGCATCCTTTCGGCGTTTTCTGCTAGCCAACTCACCTCCATATCTGGAAGGAAGATGACAAACAAATACATCCAACGTATCGGTCGAAAGAACTTCTCCCCAAACATGAAGAATATTACGGGTAGGACGTTCTTTTCCGGTTGTCGGAACCCTTAATTCTTCCGAACCAAGTAAACGGAATTGCTCTCTCTGATAAAGTAATGCAACATTTATTCCCCTTATATCGCATCCATGTGTCATACAATACCGATAATCTAGTCTATAAAGAGGCGTCCTTCGTAACAAATGTTCCATTACAGAATCATTTTCGACTTCACATAAACCAACTAAAGCTATTGCATTCCATTCTCCAGCCGCTTGAATCACCTGAGACACATGCTGTAACTTCCGGTAATAACGTCCTTTTGTCCAAAAACGATTTCCATCAGGTGTAAATTCATCGTCTTTCATCAACGGATTATTTTCCGTATCGAACAGATTCTCCACATTATAGCTCATCACCCGGAAAGTATTTTGAGCTTTTCCTAAAAAACAAGAAAAGGGCAAGAATATTCCCGCCCCAATCAGCAAACAGATAAATTTCATAGCTAAAGTTTTCTATTATTACAGCTTATTCTTTCACAAATTCATAGGCTCCTATCGTCGGACCATCACTACTTTCCAGTCGATTCATTCCCAACCGATCTACCGGATAGTTCGCAGAAACGGCTGGATCGGCTTTTCCAACACCTAAAGAGATAACCGTGTCCGGGCGGAAATCAAACTGATATTTATTGGCTTCGCCACCAGTCTTCCGATAACTAGGATAATTATCTTCTGTAGTAAACAAAGTTGACTCAAAACAACCATTATCACTTCCAACCGTTGTCAAAACACAATGATTAAAAGAATAATCAAAATCAGCTTCATCCACTGAAGACAATGCGATTTCTCCTGAAAGAGGATTCTTTCCGGCGCCAAAACTTCCATCTACTAAACAATTGTCAAAACGAGCTTTTAAAGGGACAACTTTATTTTCAGAATTTTGCATATAAGCATTAGCCATAACCAAACATTCTGTTGAACGCTGAACCAAACGCATATAATTGACCAACGAACAATGGGTAAACTGATAATCACCTCCGGCCAAGGCAACTACAGTTCCTCCGGCATTGCTTATCTCGGTATTCGTCACCATTAATTTACTATTGATAGACGTCAAAACGTTTCCTTTCATGTTTGTAAGCTGAGAATTGGAAATTTCCAGTTTTGTATCCACAGGTTCAGAGGCTTCAATGGTAATGCCACTTGTTCCATTCCGGACAATTGTATGTTCCATCCGGTTACCAAAGCTTCCTGGTTTGAAGAAAATTCCTCCCCATTGTCCAGGAGTCCGATCGTATGGTAAAATATCATCCAAAACAAAATCCAAACGATCGCCACGTATCACAACCGGATTCTCCAACGATCCTTCAGAGATCAACCGACCAGAAACAACGATATTGGCTTTATCATGCATATACAAGGTTGCTCCTTCAGTCAAATGCAAAGTTGCACCTTCGGCTACCATAATACTATCATATACCAAATGAGGCAAATCTGCTGTAAATGTTGTATCTTTCGTGATATGTAAACCTCCTTTATACAAATGCATATTCTGTCCGTAAGCCTCCAACAGAACTGTCTGCTTTCCACCATTCGTCATAAAGACAACCGAATCTTCCACTAATAAAGGCTGATTAGAATCGTTCGGGTTCACATTAACTTCAACAAAGACAAACATACTGTCTTCTGCCAAAATCCCTACGTTGTCAAAATAATCTCCTTTACGGCCATCCACATTCAAACGAAACCCCGATTCACCTCCACTAGCCAACATAATTGACTGTATATTCAAGGCTTCCTTATTCGGATTATAAACCATAAATTGTTTTGTTGCGGAACCTATCGTTGTAAAAACAGTATCAAAAGATAAAGTATCAACAGAGAATGACAAACGATAATTCGGATTCGTAGAATAATGTTCATCCAACCCGTCACATGATGTACCTATCAATGAAAATAATGACAACAATCCTAATATAAGTAATGTTATTTTCTTCATATCTTTTCCAGTTAAGATTATTTTTCTACATACATTTATTCGCTATTCTTTCACAAAAGTAATATAAATTATGTAAATAGAAAAATAAAAAAGAGAAATTGCATGAATGATATTCATACAACTTCTCTTTTATAACGGATTAGATTGTAATTTATTTTACAGGAATATTCTTTAACAATTCAAGTAAATGACTCCACCACATACCAACAGTCTTGATTTCTATTCTTTCATTTGGTGAATGAACATCACGCAATGTCGGACCAAATGATATCATATCCAGTGTAGGATACTTTTCCAAGAACAGACCACATTCAAGACCTGCATGAATAGCCATAATTTCCGGCTGCTTATGGAATAGACGTTCGTATGTTTCCTGAGCAACTTTCAGAATAACAGAATCCGGGTTCGGTGCCCAACCAGGGTAACCATCTCCATGAGAAACCTCTGCTCCTGCCAGCAGGAAGGTTGAAGCAACCTGATTAGCCGCCATTTCCTTATATGATTCTATTGAGCTTCGCTGACTCGTTCCTACTAAAATTGTATGATTCTCTTTCATCTTGATAGAAGCCAGATTAGTAGAAGTTTCAACAAGTCCTTCGATATCGTGACTCATACCTAATACACCATGAGGACACGCATGCATTGCATAAATAACTTTTTCGGCTGTTACAGAATCAATATAAGTTTCAGGCTTATCCGTTGATTCCATTACCAAACGGACATTCTTATCTACATGCTTCAATTCATTTTCGACATCTGCCGCAAAATGATTTAATAAAATCCGCACAGTTTCTTTATCTTCAGGACGAAGACCAACCACTGCATGAGCTTCACGAGCGATGGCATTCCGCAAATTACCGCCATCAATCGAACAAAGTAAGAAATCTATCTTATTTTTCTTCAATAAGAACAAGAAGCGAACCAATAATTTATTGGCATTACCCAATCCTTTATGTATTTCACCACCTGAATGTCCTCCATTTAATCCCTTTACATCAATCCGGAAATATTGACGATCTGCCGGAGTTTGTTCTGCCTGATAATGGAATAATGCTTGTGTATCTTTACCACCAGCACAACCCATAAAAATCTGTCCTTCATCTTCACTATCCAGATTCAACAGGATATTACCGGTCATAAACCCGGATTTCAAAGCCTTTGCTCCTGTCAAACCTGTCTCTTCATCAATCGTAAACAAACATTCAATTGGACCATGCTCGATATTGTCTGAAGCCAACAAAGCCAATTCAGCAGCAACCCCAATACCGTTATCAGCACCTAAGGTTGTTCCGTTAGCCCGAAGCCAGTCGCCGTCAACAATAGTCTCAATCGGATCTTTTTCAAAATCATGTTGGGTACCATTATTCTTTTCACACACCATATCGACATGCGATTGCAAAACGACTGTTTCCCGATTCTCCATACCCGGAGTGGCGGGTTTAGACATTACGATATTACCCACTTCATCCTTCTTATAGGCTATATGATTCTTCTGAGCAAAATCTTCCAAATAGGCAATAATCTTCTCTTCCTTTTTGGATGGACGTGGAACTTTTGTAATCTCATCAAAATATTTCCACACAATCTGAGGTTCTAAATCTGTTATTTTCATTTCTTTTCAGGTATTAATAACGTTAATTATACACACAAATTGAACTTATTATCGAAAAAAAGTAGAATTAAATTGGAAAAATCTACTTTATAATCGGTGAAAGCCTTATATTTGCGTCCACAAATATATAGAAAATGCTAAAAACGTTATTGCTTACATTCATAATTATTGTAATCTGTGTAGTATTACTTTGTGTGAAAGTGCTCCTGAAAAAAGGCGGACGCTTCCCGAACACTCATATTGAAGGGAATAAAGCTTTGGCTAAGAAAGGCATATATTGTGCTAAGACAGAGCATCGTTTGCAAGTTCAGCATAAGAATCTATATGATAGATTGGAAAAACAAACTGATAAAAAATAAAAAGATAATATTTTACATTTTATGAAGAACGTTAACTACATTATCAATGGTGTACTAGCTGTTGCCGTTGTGATTCTGTTTGTCATGCAATTTTCAGGAAAGAAAGAAGTTAGTGAAACTAAAGCAGTTGCCACTGAAACAGGGGATACGATTTCTACCCTTCCTGTAGCGTATGTCAACGTTGATTCTCTGCTAGAGAATTATAATTATGCAAAAGATTTGAATGAAATCATTTTGAAAAAGGCTGAAAATTCAAGGGCTAATGTGAACCAAAAGGCAGCCTCCCTGCAAAGTGAAATGCAAGAATTCCAACGGAAAATAGCCAATAATGCGTTTTTAACTCAGGAAAGAGCAGAACAAGAACAACAGCGCTTACTGAACAAACGTCAGGAACTTCAGGATCTTGACAACCGCCTTTCACAAGAGTTGATGGAAGAACAGCAAAAATTAAACGAACAATTGCGTGATTCAATTGTTTCTCAATTAAAAGTATTCAATCAGAGTCGTGGTTTTCAAGTGGTATTCAGCAATACAGCAGGCGACAATATTCTTTTAGCAAACGACGCTTATGATATCACTGCTGAATTATTGGAATATTTGAACAAAAACTACGCAACTAAGAAATAATTTAGAAGTAACGAGAATCGATTTTAATACTCACTAGAATTAAAATTAATTCCAACGAATATCGTTTGACCAAGTCAAAACAAATAAATTTGTATGAAGGCTATTTCCCTTTGTGAGGAAAATAGCCTTTTTTGTATCACTCTCTCTGATTATTTCTATCCTCTCTAATATCCATATAGTCTCCCCTATAAAAATACCTAAATGAAGGGAGGCTTAAGAACTAAATATCATCATAAATAGTTATTTAGAAACAAGAGATGGCAAACTATCTTTGCCAAACAAATTAATTAAAGTAATTATGAGAATAGAAAAAATTACCGGCCGTGAAATATTGGATTCAAGAGGCAATCCAACAGTTGAAGTAGATGTATTACTGGAATCAGGAGTAATGGGACGAGCATCTGTACCTTCCGGAGCATCAACAGGCGAACATGAAGCGCTGGAACTACGGGATCAAGACAAATACCGATATGGAGGTAAAGGCGTTCTGAAAGCTGTCAAAAATGTCAACGACGTGATTGCTCCAACCTTAAAAGGAATGTCGGCATTAGACCAAATGGGTATTGATAACGCCATGCTGGCTTTGGACGGAACTCCTACCAAATCCAATCTGGGAGCCAATGCCATTTTAGGAGTATCATTGGCAGTTGCCAAAGCGGCAGCCAATTATCTGGATATTCCTTTATACCGTTACATTGGCGGAACCAATACCTATGTAATGCCGGTTCCGATGATGAATATCATCAATGGTGGTTCACATAGCGATGCTCCGATAGCTTTTCAGGAATTTATGATCCGCCCAGTTGGAGCCAATTCATTCCATGAAGGATTAAGAATGGGAGCAGAAGTATTTCATGCCTTGAAGAAAGTATTGCATAATAGAGGATTAAGTACGGCTGTAGGAGACGAGGGTGGTTTTGCTCCGGCACTGGAAGGAACAGAAGATGCCTTGAATTCAATTTTGAAAGCCATCGAAGCGGCCGGATACAAACCGGGTAAAGACGTTATGATCGGCATGGATTGTGCCTCTTCCGAATTCTACAAAGACGGAGTTTATGACTATACCATCTTTGAAGGAGAGAAGGGAGTGAAACGCACATCCGACGAACAGATTGATTATCTGGAAAAGCTTATCAACACCTACCCGATTGATTCAATCGAAGATGGTATGAGCGAGAATGATTGGGACGGCTGGAAAAAACTGACTGAACGCATTGGAGATCGTTGCCAATTGGTAGGAGATGATTTGTTTGTTACCAACGTTGAATTCTTATCTAAGGGAATTCAGGAAGGATGTGCCAACTCTATCCTGATCAAGGTTAATCAGATCGGATCACTGACTGAAACGCTTAACGCAATCGAAATGGCACATCGACATGGCTATACAACAGTAACTTCTCATCGTTCAGGCGAAACGGAAGATGCAACCATTGCAGACATTGCTGTAGCAACCAACAGCGGTCAGATTAAAACCGGTTCATTGAGCCGTTCAGACCGTATGGCTAAATACAATCAGTTACTTCGTATTGAAGAAGAATTAGGTGAACGCGCTGTATATGGTTACAAGCGATTGAAATAAAACAGGTAAATCATCATTTGAGATTTAGTTATAAAAAAGCCCGAAGGTGTAATATCCTCCGGGTTTTTTCATGGTTTATCAGTAATGATACGATTCGTTACTTCATCAACAATTGCGGAGTACCTAAAATACCAGAAGTGACTTCGCCCCGATACATGGTAGGTATTGACAAGTAATGCGTAGCAACTGTATTATAAATTCGAATTTCAAACAGATTCTTTCCAGGCTTCAATACTCCAGATAAATCAAATTTCCAAGGAACGGCCATACGCAAACCCACAGATTTTCCATTGACAAACAACTCTGCCGTAGAAACAACATCTCCTAAATCTAGTGTTAACGCACGTTCACATTCTTCTTTTGTCAACTCGATTTCCTTTCGATACCACATTCCTCCTGAATAACAGTTAAGACCAGATAAGCGGCTCCAATCACCTAACTCCATCTCGCCCTTGCCACAATGTTGCTGGATCGGATAAGGAAAAACGGCGCCTCCTGGATAAGAACTTTCAACTTCCATAGTTACCAATCCCGGAGATTTTCCTTCTTTACCTTTCACTTCGAATGAAGTCAATCCATCCTTACGGGTAATACCCTCTTTCACCTGGGCCGGTTCACCATTAATCCAAACTTTAAGTTGGGAAGTATAAGCCGAGAACGACAATGATTGCAATCCCGGTGCCGAAACAAAACGATAGTACTGTTTCGAAGAATGGGAAGGAGAGATAAAAGGAAGAAGAGATAAATCGCCGTTCCATGGCATCGAAAGAGGACGTTCGGCCAAGGTCTCTTCCACCATCTGCCCTTTCTTATCAGGATCACGTAACAAGAAATAAGTGGTGCAAGCTCCTTGATAATGAAGGATCATCCGGTTTTTACCCGATTGTAAAGATATACGTTCCCCATTTTTCCTGATAGGAATCTTCTTACCGTTAATCCAAACATCCATCGGAAGAATCGTATCACATACAACTTCATACATACCTGCTTGTGAAGCTACCACATCTGTCAAAAGATAATAATGTTTTCCTCTCGGGTCATCCACGCGTTTTAGCTGAGTAAACTCATCCTTTATACTTCCCAAACGAATGAAATCAGCATACATTTCGGTTTTCAGACCATGATATCCTTGATGACCATAGTCGTTTTCTACACCCCAACGCCAAGAAAAGGCATAAGGTTTCCAAGGGAAACGAGAAGTATTTTGCAGCAAATCTGTCTCATCAATTGGTTGGGAAAGAGCTTCCAAGCAAATCATATAATCCCCGAATCCTACGCTTTGTTCGGTCCAACCTCTTGTTTCCCATAAAGCAGTATTCCAATTGTCGGTGACTTGCGTAGCATAATCCATCTTACGAATCTCGGCTCCTATCAACGCAGGTGTGGCCGGCCAATGATAATCTCCCCAACGGTTATCTAACACGGGGATCAGTTCTGTTTCCCATTTTCCGGAAATAGGATACGTAGTTGTTGGAACAACCGGATGAACATCTTCTATTTTTGCCGGTTTATTCAGATCAAACACGATCAGTTGCATTTCAGTCTTCTCTAATGGCATACGGATATACGAACCTTCTTCGTCGGTTTGACAAACAGATAACGGTTGAACTTCTCCCGTCCAAGGATTCCACAATTCTACTCCACCTAAACTCCTGAAATAACATTTAGCTCCTTTATCTACATGATAAACTGCATACAAATCCCGATGACCTACTTTCCGGTGCATGACATTAGGTTCATCTATCTTCCCCTCAACAATAGCAAAGTCACGTTTCGTAGTCTGATTCACCTCGCTTAACACCAATGAAGCTGGAGTCACTATCTGTTCTGCCACCAAACGCAGCATAGTTTCATCGGCTTCACCCTGTTCTGTCGCATTGGGTAAACGATTTACCCAAATAACAGTTCCTCCGGCTTTCTGAAAAGCAACGGCTTTCTCAATGGAAGTCGAACGCATCGTTTCCATTTCAGGTACAATCAATACCCGAAAAGATTCACCAGCCACTTGCAATTCAGAACCTTTAATCTCGGCCCGAGCCAATGATTCATAATCCATAAAATCAAAATCAATTCCCTGATGATAGAGCTCTTCTCCTAATTTAAATGCACAGTCAACCGATGCCCGTCCATTTCCGGCCACAACCGGCTCAACAGGATACAACATAGCAACATCAGCACAATGATAACCTTGGGATAAAAGATAACTCAATCGTTCAGAACAAGCCAACAGTTTATCCTTTTCGGCCCAATAAGGCATACGGAAATGATTACAAGGTGGTGCCCATTCCCACCATCCGCCTGGTGTAGAATAATATAAACCATGTAAACTCAGCAAATTCTGTCCTTGTACAAAATTGGCAAAAATAGCATCCAGCAACTTACCGGAAGAAGTATCCCAACCACTACTGTGGAAACCTTCAAGCCAAACTCGAGGACGATTGTACATATGTGCTATTGAAGATGCCACTTTGTTCTTGATAATATGCTTTGATAACTTCGGCTGATCGCAACCCGGACCTTGATTCCAGCGTTGGGTACGGAAATAATCTCCAAACTCAGCCACATCAAGTCCTCGTCCACCATGGTCACAACCGTAAATCAATCCCCTGTCTTCATGCCAGCGATATACCGGTTCAAAGAAATGTTCTTCACTCAATGAAACCATCACATCGTTGTAATCCAAACGATATTTGGCTGTTTTCTCTCCCATATCCACGAATAAGGCAGATAAATACGGCACAATGTCGTAACCTTTCCGTTTCTTAAACTCTGACTGGAAATAATCATCCCAAATCAAATTTCCTAACTGGAAGTTCAATTCATCAGAGAAAAAGAAATTCAATCCACCCTTTGAATCTTCCGGAAAACGATCTTCAAAACGCTGGAAAAAATATTCCACATATTTTTTCCCAGACAAAGGATGCATCGGATTGTAAGAAAGACTTTTGGGAGAAGCATATACAACTGTTACCAACCATTCTCCTGCCGGCGATTTCCAATTCAACGATTTGCCAGAACAAAAAGATTCCAAATTGATCACAGACGAAGCGATCAAAGAACTATCTTTCTCAAAACGATAAGCTTGTACGGAAAGAGGTTTCTCCGGTAACTCCCAATGTAATGATCCACTCACTCTTTTCTTCATGAAACGCAACTCACTTCCGGATATTTCAGGATAATCAGCGAAGATTTCATCCACATACTGTTCCTGACCAACGCCCAAAGTATAATCACTCAAGCTAACGGTCATTCCACGCTTCTTGGCTTCACGCATGAACCAACCGAACAAATCCCACCATTCCTCCGTAAAGATTTCCGGTTTCGATTTAAACGTTAGTCCCCATAACTTACCTCCTTTGTCACTATGTGCATAATTGACTTGCAAACTACTGATTCCCTTATTTTTCAGCAAATCTAAATGCCCAGTCAGATGTTCACGTGTCAGCGTATCACCCAACCACCAATAAAAAGGAACTTCCCCATAACCAGACGGAGGATTCTGAAATCCTGGAAGCACATCCAAATCCTTATCTCGACTTGGATGTCCAGCGGGAAGAATAGATTGTGCTACCATTGAGGCAGAAAGCACCATCATCCCCCACAAAAAGAGTAATTTTTTCATTTGACTATTATCATTATCAGTTTGACATACATAAAATCAATACAATTCTTACAAAAGTATTTGTATTGATTTTATGTAAGTACTAAAAAATGATCTCAAAACTTTCAAAAATGATATTTATACATATCTTTTTAAAACTCATTTGAATCATATCATAGATGATCAAAAATCACAACTCAAACTTTTCTTGTGCATGTTTTCCATTTTAATGATTGGAGAATTCTCCCAACCAGTCCATTGATTGGCCTTCAATTCTACATCTTTACAACCATTGAAATAAAAGGAATTTTCATTTCCACTTAACCGACCTGTAGTATAAGTTCTTTCGATCTTATTTCCTTGGAATAAAATTCCCTGTGTACTTTTTACATATAAAACCGGGTAGTCAAAGGTTTTAAATAGATTATCAATAATACGGATATTCCGATGGACTGGCTTACTTGAATCAATAAGCGTATTCGATGGATTCAAAGCGATTATCGCATTACCTGGACCGCCCTGATAAGCACAGTCAATAAATGTATTATTCTTTATCAAGACATCCTTGACTGGCCCTGACTCAAACCAACCTTCAGCGTCACTTTCAATCAGAATGGCACTCATTCCTGTCTTCTCAAACACATTATTCTCTATTACAACCTTTCGCGGAGTAGTTACCAAAACACCGCGGGTACTTGTCCGGGTAAAATAATTATCCCGTATCTCAACTTCCGGAGTATAAGTTATATTTTCCAAACAATCATGCCCTATTTCTAAATCCCGGGGTAACGTCTGTGTAAAAGTGACTAACATTTCTCGTTCAGATAATCTTTTCACATCTTCAACCACATATAAATTATCCATGCGAAGCATCCGGCTGGCTTTTATAAATGCGACTTCATCTCCCTTATGAAAGGCTGTAAATCCATAACTCTGACCGTGCATAAAACGTAACTTCACCGTCTTATCATCAATTTTTGAAACAATCCTCAAATTTGTTCCATGGATGTTTATCGGGTCATCATGTGCACCTTCAAAGCGGCAACCTTGAACCGTTATTTTTCCTTTACACCCGGAAAAGTGCATAAAGTCGGCAGAAGATGCCAACAATCTTCCCCGTTCCTCATTGGGAACACAGTTTACTCGAGTCATCGTTACATTCGTAGCATACTGACTGACGATACCTAAACCGTGCATATAAGCTACATGTATATCACGTAATTCTACATTTTCCGATTCTTTTATAAACATACCCACCTGATCCCGGATCACATCCCGAACCGTCAGAACATTTCCTACCTTAGGTTGAAAAGTAGACGGGGTAGAAAAATGAACGATTCCAGGAGCTTTTTCCTGAGCTTCGGAGGCAGATAAGGTATTCCACCCACCACTATACGTAAAGAAATGTGTATCTTTATCCCATTCAATACAGTGGTTTAAATTGGACTTCCAACCTTCTCCGATTAAATGTAACTTACCTTCCCGGATATCATACCGGCTATCCCGATGAAAACGGACATCTACTCCGTCTGTATCTACCTTTATATATTCTATCTCAGATGCTGTCGGCCTTTCAAAATCCGTATTCAATGAATGAACCAATATACCATTGCACTGGTCAAATGCCATCATGATCATCTTGCCATGATACATTAATAGTGCGCCATTGCCATCTATTTCCAAACCTTTTATCCCGTCAAATAATAATCCTACCGTTTTTATCTTAGACGAACATTCCTGTTCTGTCGAGGTATTGGAGATAAAATATTACGTGAGTTCGGGATAATCTTAAAACAAAACCAATTGTCTTGTATGTTCAATGGTATATCCCTGCAATGCTTCGGGCTTATTGTCATAAAAGCAATATGCTGCCAACGCTGCAACCAAATTCATTAAGAAGTTATTGATGGACCTGTGTCTTGAATGGACCAGCTTTGCCGTATTCTTGAGCATGTCATTGATGCATTCGATGACAAAACGCTTACGCAACATGATTTTATCCCAAAATGGCATCAGTCTGTTTTTCATGTTCACTTTGATTCCTGTAACAAGATGTATGCCATCTTTAAAAAGGTCCTCAAAAAGTCTTAGAGAGATGTACCCCCTGTCAGCAAAAAGCCTGCCGTACAGCTCTTTAGCAAGTACGTTCCAGACTTTGGGATTCCTGTCATCCACATTGGCTCCGGTAAGACAGATGGTGATGATTTCCCCCCGGTCATTGCAGGTGAAGTGCAGCTTGAATCCATGGCACCACCCCATTGTCCCCTTTCCGTCTGTAGCCATGCCCTTGAAAACCTTGTTGGCATAGCGCCTGAGGTTATGACAGACCGGAATCATCGTACTGTCTACGAAGCTGATACCCGAACAGCGGCCAAAGGCATAGAGTTTAAGAAAGAACATCAGCTTGAAGAATACACGACTTTCAAGTTCCACAAACCTGTTATAGGATACCGCATCCGGAAAATCCTGATGCAGATGTACCCTGATATAATGCAAATAGTAGTGCTTGAAGTTGGCGAACGTGCCAAAATGAAATACAATCAGGATGGTCATAATCTCACCATCGGAGAGGGAGGCATTACGGTGCCGACGGCGGATTCCGTTTGAAGAAATAAGCTCGCCTTTAGCAATTTCCATATCAAATTTCTTGCTGAATTCATCTACCATACAGAAAATATCCGTAATTTTGTCTTGGGTAATCATAGATTCTGGTTTTTGTAAGTTGTTGTTTGTCAGAATTAAATTTACAAAATATTTCTGTGATTACCTATTTTTATTTCTATTATTTACTTATTAGCTTAACCCGAACTCACGTAAAATATTCTTTTCTTATCGCTTTTTCCGGCCATATATCATATCGCCCTCGGTCAAAAGAAAGAACTTTTGCTCCTCTATTTTTACAAGCTTCGATGGCCTGTTGTATACCTTCCACACAATTTTCATACGTATTCGGTTTTACATAATCCGAAACATATACCGTATCTCTTGATGATTGCCCTTTTACTGACGATACGACTAAAAGGGCTAATAATAGTGATTTATAATTCATATCTATTCTTTTTATCATTAAAATTCAGGGATTAAATAATAAGGTACATCTCGTTTCAGCATCAATTCCACCTTATTCTTGCTTATCCGTACTTCTTTCAATAAACGCAAACCTTCGTTTGTGACCTCATACCATTTAGCTCGCTCAAAATCATCCCAGTGATATGGGACATCCAATACAGTCTTTCCGTCCTTATCTGAGGTATAGATGATTATCCCATTATCGTTTCTCCACAAAGCAGGGATACTGATTGTATTCTTTTCACGGAGTATCCGATTGGATTGCTTAACGATACTGTCCTTCAATGAAACTGACACCTGATCTGAAAACCAAGCTATACGGTTGTTCCCTGTTCCTGAAACAGAATCACGATGTAATCGATTCAGATAGTAATATTGCGGAACTTTCAACATAAAATCCTGAATCAATGCTTTTTCCCATACACGACTGTCTGCACCTTTCCAAATTGGTTCTCCATAACAGGATGTTCCAAACAGAAAACCTAAGGCATGATCGCTCGTTTTAATATCCGGATTAATTCCTGTTCCGGTATATACACTTGCCGGAATTTTCAAATAGTCATTCTGAACAAAACCATTGAAGTGCCAAGCGTATGACACATAACCCACCATATAGTCCATTACCCATTCACTTGTGATGTCCATTCCTTTGGCCTTCCAATACAGGGCAGCTTTTTTCTGATATTCCGCTTCCTTGATCACAGTCTCGTTATGTCCTTCACTCGGTCTTGCTATCCAAGCATCCGAATGAATTGTTCCAGCTTCCTTCAGTTCCGGAAGTAAGGACAATAACGTATCGATTCTCTTCTGAGTATATCCTGACTCCCATTCATTCTTGTAATTAATCTGATATGCTTTCCGATTATTATATTCACCGATAACCTTCAAAGTCCCATCGGCATTTTTGGATATCAAATCATGTTTCACATACTCGTCCCATAAAGGACTGTCATCATAAGCATCCGTCATATTTATATGCAGGCTGACTATCGTATGATACTTTCTAGCCTCACGCATCAACCATCTTAAACTTTCTATGGCTGATTTATCTTCCGGTCGTTTTAATAATTCATTGGCATCAAAAAACGCCGGATATTTATCGTCATGACCATTGTATTGCCAACCAACCAAATAAACAATCTTAGGAATACCTAACGATAAATTATCCGTAACCCGGATAACATCCAATGCCTGCTCGAAGGTTAAATTCACTATGCAACCACCTTGAGGATCCGGTTTTGACAAAAACATCTTTGATACCCAAACTTGAGAATAATCATAATTAAATGCCTTCATTGAAGCGGCAAACAACAACATCAAACAACATACAACTGTTCTACACATATACATTTTATACCTATCCATATACAAAAATTTAACTACTTATTAATCAATACACTATATTCAACATCATTTCCTTTCCAAAATACGCCGGCTTTTTCTTCAAATACGCCGGCTTTTGATGAAAAGCTGGCGTATTTGAAAACAAAAGTAACGGGATTAAAAAATGATTCCCGTTACTTTCTTTTTCAATTCTCGTTACTTATTCTTCCAATAGTACCTGGTCTACACTATGATATTTATATGCCTGCTTACACCCGGTGATTTTATTCCCTTGCAATAATACATCTTTTGCATTACCCACATAGATACCACAATCATTTCCTTCTCCAGCAATCAAATTGTCGGTTATCTTTATATCTTCATGCAGATATTCCTTTTCTGTATCTTCTGCTTCGATGATAACAGCAATCCCGGCAGCACCGGCCTGACTTCCGGCACCTTTGCCACACCCCATCATCACATTGTCGGTTACCAATACATGCTTAGCATGAGTTCCTTCGTGCCAATAAGCTTCTGCTCCTATATGAATTGCCGTGCCCGTACAATTCCGAAAAACATTGCTCCGAATAGTTACGTTTCGGGTCTTCACCAAGATACCACGGGCCAGATGGCTGTTTATCACCGAATTTTCAAATATCAGTTGAGGAAGTTTCGTCACATTCATCAGATAATAGTCTGAGATATTTTCCGGCAATGGATCTGATAAAGTAACATGAACTTGAGTTTCCGGAATCGAATGCCGGACATCCTTTACTTTATATGTTTGTACAGGTTTTAATATCCGTATTTCAACCAGTTCCATTTCGTCCCCAACTCTTGGGACATCCGCCACTTGTGCGTGCGTATAAGTTCCTGCTTTTACTTCCAGATCCGCACTATTTCCTTCCGCTCTAATTATTGTCTGATAATAACCATGAACATTTGTCGCATCATCTCCCTGACCTTGGAAATAACACCCTTGGAAATGCAATACACCTTCACAACAGGCAAAATGTGTTGCATCGGTATTGGTGGACTGGTAATAACCAGAAGACGGACGGATTGACAGGCGTTTTATAAAAATGTCCTTGCTGTCGAAACCGACAATCCCCATACCTGGCTGAGCATGAATCGTAACATCCTCCAGGCAAGTTGATACAGATCTATAAACCAATATGGCCGGACGAAAATGGAATGAATTTAAGGCTGTGGCATTACTTCCTTTCAATGTTTGTGGAAGAGAATGATAAAAACGGACTTTATTGCCTCCCAACAATTCTCTTTTCGGGAAATAAATCGGCTCCGGATACAACCGGTTCTTTTCTTTATCCCAAAACGTCATCCGCGTCAGAGGCATTTTTTCCGTGACAATCTTATCCTCTCCAAATTGGACATCAAAATAATCAGATGTGATCTCTACTATATCACCAGACACAAACGGTTTTCGTTTATAATCAATCGTGATACCTTTTACGGTAACATCTTCACACTGATCCAAAGAGATTGGTTCCATCCAACCCTCACACAATAAAGTTGCCTGATCAGCCAAAACTGTTACCTGTTTAGCTCCGGTGAAATCCAATCCCTTTGCATATGGATAATAAGGCGTATAAATGACTTTTTCTGGATTTTCTCCCATCTCGCCATTCAGCACCTTCGTTTCCAAGGCTATGGCTTCTTTATCTTTTAATTCATAAATACCTTTCGGAAAATATAAAGTCGTTCCCGGATGTTCACAGGCATAAGCAACGGCACGTCTTAATGCCCGGGTATCATCTTTACCGTCATCCGGACGAGCACCCATATCTGTTACATTAATCATCTTATTTTGGCCAGAAGCCATTACCAAATGGCAAGCCAAGATACTCAATATAGAAAACAGTATATATCGTCTTTTATTCATCTCTATAGATTCAATTTATAACTTAACCATCAAACTATCTCCTTCCTTGATAGCCTTCTTCACACACACTTTACCTTGATTCAATACGGTAACTTGTAATTTCTCTCCTGCTCTTTGGATTTCTACATCAAATGAAGAACCAAATGCCTGAATTTTATGCAAACTCATCTGATTCCATTCTGCCGGCAAACGAGGAGTCAAGACAAACGATTTAAATCCCGTTGGACGAATACCAAACATACCTTCTGTAATGATCCGGCAATACAATCCACTTTCAGCCGATAAATGCCGCTGATTACCTTCCGGCCATGCTTCAATGGCATAAGGGACATGTTCACCTAATAACCGCTGACCGGAATAAAACTTCAGATATTCCGTAGCCTTTTCTGTTTCTCCACACGCATACACACCACGAAGCGCATATAAAGTAGAGCGATCCCAAAACGTTTCACTACCAGCTTGTGTCAGAAGTCCGTTCTCAGTCCATAAACGAGGAGAGAACAACGCCCGTACAGTTTCCTCTTTCCGATCAAAGATATTTACCGTCAAAGGGATACAAATCCACGAGCGTAACACATCATTTCCTTTATAATATTGATACGTTTGGAAACCTTCCACTTCTGCCCCAAAATACTTTTCGATATTTGCCTTCAGAGACTTAGCCTGACTGGCATACTGTTTCAGCAACTTCCCCTCTTTCTTCAATTCTTTTCCCAAATACACTGCCGAATTCAAGGCATCATAATACAAAGACGAAGTACACAAATTCGCATCACCTGCTGGAAAACGTCCTTCCAATTCATCCGAATCAGATGCTACTACTCCGTCAGCATTCACCTTCCGATGACAATATTCCAAACACCATTCAACAAGCGGCCATAACTGCTCGGCTTCCTCTTTACTTCCTCTCTCCAAAGCATATCGTGAAGCTCCATAAGCAATCATAGCAGCGTCACCACGATCACCTGCTCCGCCCCAGACATCCGTTCCTTCAGCAATAATCGAACTAGGCAGAGGTTTATACGCATCATTCATAAAACGGGCAAACTGCAAATAAGCATTCAATGCCGATTGATTTCCTTTATCATATCCCAAGAACGGGAAGAAAGGATTGATATATTCAGCCTGATCGTTTGCCCAAATCGCTGCATAATAAGATTCTCCACCCGGACCATGCAACAATCCGCAAGCGGTATCATAGATACTTTCCGCTCCTCTGATTTTAGCAAAGGCAAACATTGTATTGATCACCGGATCCGGAGTATTCAACACCAACTTTCCCCACAACTCCTGAATGAAAGCCTGACGTTTGCTTAATTCACGCTCTATATCAGGAATCACTTCCGGCTCCCCCTGTTCATAGCCTGCCGTATAAGCATAAAAAGAAACAGACTGTCCAGGTTGCAATGAAGTATATGCCGCTCCGTTCAATGCCTGAATAATCCGGTAACTACCATTCACGCCTTTCTCTGCAGCAGTCGTCATTACATTCTTAACCTGATTAATCTCGACAGTAACAGCTTTATTACCCTTATTCTCCAATACATATTTCTCACAAAACATCGGTTGGGTCGTAGAAGGGAATAAGATACGCGTCAAGCCAACTACACTTTGTCGGGTAGATAAATCACTTTCCACTTCCATCGTTCCATCCAAAGAGATCCGACGTACCTGTTCCTTTATCTGAACATTATTAATCAACACATTCTCCAGCGGATTCCAACCCAACTTTCGCATCAGACTTGCATGGGTATCATTCGGGATCGTTCTGAGCATTGGCCAAACCATACCTCTGTTCAAAAGGAATTTCCCCTCATCATCAACACCATAACGAACCACCGTTGAGACTTTTAAGCCACTCATCTCAATATGATCACTATCTCCCGATTTTACTTCCCAAGAGATTCCTCCATCCTGATTCAAATGCCATCGCTGCTGGGCATATATACCCACTGAATAACTAAATACTAAACAAATAAACAATACTACTTTTTTCATGGATAATTATCTTTATGTTATTGAAAGGTAAAGTTAAGTTTTTTATTGGACTCTCTTTCTTCAAGAGAAAAGAATCACAATAATATTTCTTTCAGTATATCTTCTCTAGCTTAATAAACAAGCTTTAATAGCCATCATAGTAAAAAAGTCAAGAGGTTTCACACCCTTCACAGTAATTCATTGAATACTATACATGTAAAGGAGTGTGTGAACCCCTGTTTGGAATTTGGGATATGGAGAGAAAGGTAGAATATAATAAAGAAGCTCGACTTTTACTTTTATTCGAGCTTCTTTCATATCATCTCAGGACAACTGATAATGAGACTTCTTTTTGCGAGCGAAAGACTGTGAGTGTAATCTTATCTCCTGCCTTATTCTCTTTTAAAGCCTCTTTGAATTCTTGGATTGTATTGGTGGGTTGGTTATTGACTTTCAGAATCACATCGTTTGTCTTTAGCTGCGTGTGCATACTTTCCAACGGATTGACAGAAAGGACATAGACTCCACGTT
>UMLG01076562.1_pt1 | contig 100802 bp, 79 predicted proteins | sample 1966511 | NCBI WGS metagenome assembly UMLG01 (sample SAMEA4836195, study PRJEB28245) | human gut metagenome | biome: gut microbiome; material: fecal sample | place: Denmark | collected 2008
AGCAGCAACGCAAAGCTGCGGGACTTGATTGCAAAAGCAAAGTCCAACAATGTACCAAATGATAACATCGAACGTGTCATTAAGAAGGCTGCCGGCGGCGGCGATAAGAACAACTATGAATCCATCGTCTATGAAGGCTATGGCCCGAACGGCGTTGCCGTCATCGTAGAATGCCTGACCGACAATAAAAACCGGACGGCTGGCGACATTCGCCACTACTTCGACAAATTCGGCGGTAACCTCGGTACAAGCGGCTGCGTTTCGTTTCTGTTCACCGAAAAGGGCATGGTCGTTCTCGAAAACACCGGTCTGGATGAAGATACTGTTATGGAAGACTGCTTCGCATTCGATGCAGACGACCTCTCTGTGGAAGACGATGTGGTAGAAATCAGCTGTGACCCGTCTGTTCTGCCAGCCCTGCGGGACGGCATGACCGAAAAGGGTTATCATGTACTCTCCGCAGAAGTGGAACAGATTCCAGCAACCTACACCACCCTGACCGATGAAGACCAGATTAAAAAGATGAACCTGCTGCTCGAACACCTCGAAGAAAACGACGATGTTCAGAATGTTTACCACAACTGGAGCATGCCGGAAGACATCGACGAATAATCCGTATTCACCATCCCAAACCCCTTGTTCAGAATGGAAGCGTATTCGCACGTTCTACGAATACGCTTCCATTTTATGCAAAAGAAAGGAAGCAACATGCAATTTCAAAATACAACGCTCTCCGCAGAAATGTTACAGGCGATTGCCACCCAGAATTTTACCGAAATGACCGAAATTCAGGCGAAAACCATTCCCCTGCTGCTCGAAGGCAAAGACGTCATCGGAAAATCCAACACGGGTACGGGCAAAACTGCCGCATTCAGCATTCCCATTATTGAACAAATTCCAAAGGATGCAGAACCCTTTGTTTACGCTCTGATTCTCTGCCCGACCAGAGAACTTGCTATGCAGGCTTGCGAGGAAATCGGCAAGTTTGCAAAATTCAAACGGTGGGTAAAACCCGTTGCCGTGTATGGCGGTGCCAGCATGGAACGGCAGATTCACGCTCTGAAAAACGGTGCAAACATTGTTGTTGGCACACCGGGCAGAGTTCTAGACCATCTCCGCCGCCGTACTCTCAAACTCGAACATCTGCGAACGATTGTATTAGATGAAGCAGACGAAATGCTGAACATGGGATTTCGGGAAGATATCGAATCCGTTCTGGCTCAGACACCGGAAGACCGCCAGACGGTTTTGTTCTCTGCAACCATGCCGCCGGCGATTCTTGCCATCACCAAGCAGTATCAGAAAGACCCTCAGATGGTACAAATTCAAAGCCCACACCGTACCGTTGATGCCATTGCACAATATGCCATCAATGTTCCAATGGGCAGAAAGACCGATGCTCTGCACCTGCTGCTCGCATCGAAAAAGCCGGTTTCCTCTATGGTATTCTGCAACACCAAGAAAATGGTGGATGAACTGACCGAAGCCCTGCAAAATCGTGGCTTTGCAGCCGTTGGTCTGCATGGGGATATGAAGCAGATGCAGCGGACACAGGTCATGAACAGCTTCAAAAACGGCAGATGCAACATCCTGATTGCAACGGACGTTGCTGCAAGAGGCATTGATGTCAAGGGCGTTGATGCCGTATTCAACTATGATTTGCCGCAAGACCATGAATATTATATTCACCGTATCGGCAGAACCGGACGTGCCGGAAAAGAAGGCACTGCCTATAACATCATCAGTGGCAGAAAACAGGAACAGGAACTGCGTGCTATTTCCCAGTACACCAGAGCCAACATTGAAGAACTGAACCTGCCGACTTCCGCAGAGATGAAGCAGGAAGCGTTAGACCAGTTACAGCAGCGGTTACAGGAACAGTGCAGCAGTGCTGCTCCATCGGAAGAAGCTGTTCAGCTGGCAGAACAGCTGATTGCTGCCGGAACACCAGCGGAAACCCTGCTGGCACTGCTGTTGCAGGAAGAAATTACAGCTGCAACCAAAAACCTACCGGCATTCGATATTCCGAAGCCGATTCGCAAGGGCAAGCGGAGCGGTGCGGCAACCGTTAAGCTGCACATCAATGTTGGACGCAAGGAACGCATGGCTCCAAACTTTATCTTGGGGGCACTGGTGGAAGCAACGGAACTTTCCGGCTCGGAATTCGGAAAGATTGACATCTACGACAAATTTACCACCGTTGAAGTACCGGCTGCGGAAGCATCTAACATTGTTGCCTCGATGCAGTCCACGAAAATCAATGGGCATGCTGTAAAGGTGAAACTCTTTGAAGAACGCAGCAACTACCGTTCCGGCGGCGGACGCTCCGGAAATGGTCGCTCTGACCGTTTCCGCCGTGACCATGCTTACAGCAGCAAAAATAATTCCGGCAGCTATAACCGCAAAAAACGGCGTGGTTAATCCCACGCCCCGCACAAACGGAGGAATTTTATGAAATCAGAAAAGAACCGTTCCAATCTGATGCGGGTGCTCCTGTTGATTCTGGCGGCTGTCATTACAGTCGGAGCCATCTGCCTGCCTTTTGTCGGAAGTTTTCTATAAATAAAAAGACAAGCACCGTTTCGCAAACCTAACATTTGGCGAAACGGTGCTTTCTACTTCCAATCAAATATCTGCATCAACGAAAAAAGCGAGGAAATCGAAATGATTCCCCCGCTTTCCTGTTGTGGTGAGATATGAGGGATTTGAACCCTCGACCCTACGCTTAAAAGGCGTATGCTCTGCCAACTGAGCTAATATCTCATCAGTCAACTATTACATTATAGCACACCTTTTTACATTTGTCAAGTGTTTTTTTCAATTTTTTTCAGATTTTTTTGCACGGCTTATCAGCTTTTCTTATGGTACTATATTTATTTCTTATTGAAACGAAAAAGCAACCAATTTACCGTTGACACTCGTACCCATTTTTTGTATAATGAATAATATCCGGTGAAAAAGGAGGTTATATCATGAAAGATTCCGGTATTATGCGTCGGGTTGACAGCCTCGGTCGCTTCGTTCTGCCAAAGGAACTAAGACGGCAGCTTCAAATCGACTGCAACGATTATTTGCAGATTTACACAGAGGGTACGAAAATCATCATCCAGAAGGCTCAGAGTTCTTGTGCCCTATGCAATAAAACGGAAGATTTGATCGATTTTAATGATAAAAAGGTCTGCCGTTCTTGTGTAAAACTGATCAAGGATTATCTCTAAGAACCAAATAGAAAAAGTTGCCTGCTGCACAAGGCAACTTTTTTCGATTTTTTCAAAATTTTTTTGAAAAACCCCTTGACAAATGCAAAAAGGTTTGCTATAATAGATAATGTTGTAAGACAGATGTGCCTATAGCTCAGCTGGATAGAGTGACTGGCTACGAACCAGTAGGTCGGGGGTTCGAATCCCTCTAGGCACGCCACAATCCGCAGAACCGCTTGATTTCCCAAGCGGTTCTTTTTTTCCGGATTTCCACGCTCAAAAAAATTTGAAAAAAATCGAAAAAAACACTTGACAAATCCGAGAAAGTATGCTATACTATAAAAGTCGTAAGCCGGTGTGTCGGAATGGCAGACGAGGCAGACTCAAAATCTGTTGTAGGCAACTACGTGTGGGTTCAAGTCCCACCATCGGCACCAAAACGCTTTTGCAATTTGCAAAGGCGTTTTTTTTTACCAATTTCATTGAAATGCGTGACAAGCATTCCGAAATGTGTTATAATAGATTCCAAGCCCATTCCGGACAATCCGGAATTTCTATCTTTTCAGAAAGGAGCGACCCCACCCTTGACACTGACCCTCCAAAATCCAGCATGGCAGTCCCTGTTCAGCGTGCCGACTGCGGTTGTAGACCAATATCTCAAACTTGCAACCCCTTCTCAGCTAAAAGTCCTGCTTTACCTGCTGCGGCATCAGCCGGAAACGATTGACACCGTACAAGTTGGAAAGCAAGTCGGATGCCTGCCGGAACAAGTCGAAGAAGCTCTCTTATTCTGGGAACAAACCGACCTCTTCACACCACCAGAACCACCTGCTCCAGAAAAGCCGCAGGAAGTTGCGGCTCTCATTCGCACCAGTTCGGAATTGTCCATCCTGCCAACTGCCATTGCAGATGCTGTTCAGAGTTCCGAAAGCTTACAGACGCTGTTCCGCATGGTGCAGCAATTATATGGCAGACCACTGAATTTCATGGAAGAACAGTCCCTCGTCTGGCTGCACGATTACTTGAACTTTTCCAGCGACATCATTCTCATGGTGGTTTCCTACTGCCATTCCATTCAAAAATGCAATGTGCGTTACATCGAACAAATTTTAATTCGCTGGTGGAATCAGGGCATTACTACCCTACAACAGGCTCAAGAAGAAATCAAAGACATGGAACAGCGGCACAGCTATTTAGTACAAATCATGCGGCTGCTCGAAATGCGGCGAAATCCAACGCCAAAACAGATGGAATTCATTGATGACTGGAAACAAAAAGCCATTCCGATGGATTTAATCCGGTACGCCTACGAAAAAACCGTTGAAAAAACAGACCGGCTCTCATTTCCCTATATGCAGAGCATTCTGAACGACTGGATGAAAGCTGGCTATAAAACTCGTGCCGAGGTCGATTTAAACGACAAACCGCCGGAATCTCCTCGCATCCGGAAGAAGAAACAGCTGGAAATTCCCGTCAGTGAAAATGCAGAGGCATACGCTTCTTTGATTTATAATCTAGATGAACCAATCGGAGGCAACGTATGAACGAACGGTATTTACAACAGGCACTCTCTGCCATCTCTGTCCGCAGAAACAATGCTCAAACCATACAGCAACAGCACCTTGCAGAAATCGCACAAACTGTTCCGGAAATCATGGAAATCAACCAGCAGCTGTTTCACACCAGTCAAGACTTAATCCAGATTATCCGTTCCGGCGAAAATGTTGCAGAACGAACCCAACGCCTTGCCCAGCAGAATCAGCAGGGACAAGCCATGATTCGGAAACTGCTCGTACAGCACGGATATCCGCAGAATTACTTAGATATTGTCTACCAGTGCCCCGACTGCAATGATACCGGCTATGCAAATGGAACATTTTGCCACTGCCTATTAAAACTCGCCGGAAAACTTGCCACAAAAGAACTGAACAAGTCAGCTCAAGTGCAACTCTGTCGGTTTGATACGTTCTCGCTGGACTATTACCGGGGAAAAACAACGGAACATGGTTCAGACTGCTATACAGCTATGCAGAAAATTCTCGCTTACTGCCAAAACTATGCCCAGTATTTCCATAAAAGTTCCCCTAGCATTTTGATGTTCGGGAAAACCGGACTCGGAAAGACGCATCTTTCCCTTTCGATTGCCTCCGTGGCACTGGAACGGGGTTATAGTGTTCTCTATGATTCTGTCATCAATTTTCTCCGCAAGATTGAACGGGAACACTTCGGAAAAGAACATCCGGAAACTGATACCATGGAACTGCTGCTGACTTGTGACCTGCTGATTTTAGACGACTTGGGAACAGAATTTGACTCTTCTTTCTCCCAATCCACAATTTATAATCTGATCAACACTCGACTGAACCGTTCTCTTCCGACCATTATCAGCACCAATCTGGATTTTAACGGCATCTCCAACCGCTATGAAGAACGGATTACGTCCCGCATTTATGCGAACTATTCGATTTTACGCTTTGTCGGGCAGGATGTTCGCATTATGAAAGCCCAGCAGGCATTCCGAAAAGAAAAAGAACGGGGAAACCGTCCTTAATTACAAGCAAATTGGAAAGAAAGAGGCGTGTTCTATGTTAAAACGCATTGTCACCATTCAAGATATTTCATGTTTCGGGAAATGTTCCCTGACGGTTGCCCACCCGATTCTATGTGCGATGGGACTGGAAACGGCTGTCATTCCGACTGCGGTTCTCTCCACGCACACCTATCAATTCAAAGACTACACCTTTCGAGATTTAACCAGTGATATTCCGGCGATTGCAACGCACTGGAAATCCTTGAACTTACAGTTCGATGGCATTTATACGGGCTACCTAGGCTCACAAGAACAGGTGCAGATTGTTTCTGACTTTTTCGACACATTCCGCAACGAACACACCTCTATCATCGTTGACCCTGTCATGGGCGATGCTGGAAAGCTGTATGCAGGCTTTACCGCTGATTTCGTGCAGAAGATGAAAGCCCTCTGCAAGAAGGCAGACATCATTGCACCGAATATGACGGAAGCAGCCCTGCTGTTAGACCGCCCGTATCGGACAGATTATACGGAAGCAGAGATACAGGAACTGCTGAAAGAACTGACCAATTTGGGTGCACCGACTGTGGTTCTGACGGGTGTTCAGTATGCAGACGGCAGACATGGAGCAGTTGCCTATGACAGCCAATCCAACCAGTATCATGCTGCTTTCCGGAAACACATTGGCGGTTATTTTGCACATGGAACGGGCGATATTTTCAGCAGTCTGCTTTCCGGTGCGATTGTCAAGGGAGCATCGCTGGAAAAGGCAGTTTCTCTTGCGGTCAACCTGACAACGGACTGCATCGAAGCAACGCTGCCAGATAAAGATACCTATTGGTATGGGGTTTCGTTTGAAAGCTGTATGGGGAAAATTGCACAGGAGGCAGCTGCATTATAATTGCTGTTCAGCAGTTCTTAGGGAAACCAATTGCGTACGGTTCGGCAGAATGGCGAACAGCAGTTTCCTGCTTTTAGATTTTAATATGTTCTAATCAATCCCTTTGTTAAGGAGGGCAGCTTGCCCTCCATTTTTAAAGGATGCCTTGCCCTTTTGTCCCTTCGGGACATTTCCCCACACTGTGGGGAATCATCCACCTCGCCGAGCTGAGCCAGCTCGACCGCAGTTTGCCTACGGCAATAAAATAAAAACCGCTTCTTTGCTTGAAGCGGTTTTTTTATATCAAAATTTCTATCGTTTTACATCGCCAACGGCAGTTACAACCTGATACCCAGCCGATGCAACTCGCTGTTCCAGACAGTGCCGACACTGTGCGGACTCCTCTCCGGTACAAATTTTATCATCATACAAGGCATACAGCTTTCGCACCCGAACGGGTGACAAGTTTGGCATGACGACATTTGCACCTGCCTGCAAACCTAACTCCCGCCCCTGTGGGTGAATCGTTCCAAGGGCAGTCGTCGCCGGAATCAACGCATACGGAAACAGAATCCGCAGAAGCGACACCAGTCGCAGCGTTAATGCTAATGTTCCGTTGGGATGTCCAGCAAAAGGCGTTTCTTTCTGTGCGATATAAGGGCCGATGCCAATCATATCCGGCTGCAAGTCCTGCAAAAACTGTAAGTCCTCCACCAGATGTGAAAGCGTCTGTCCAGGCGAACCAACCATAAACCCCGAACCAACCTGATACCCGATTTCTTTCAAGTCATACAGGCAGCGTTTCCGGTTCTCTAACGACAGTTCTGCTGGATGTAAATGCCGATAATGTTCTGGATTTGCGGTTTCATGCCGCAGCAGATACCGCCGTGCACCGGCATTATAATATGCCTGATAGCTGCTCTTTTTCTTTTCCCCGATGGAGAGCGTCACGGCACAGTCAGGGAAACGTTCCCGTATCGCAGAAACCACGCTGCAAACCCAAGCATCTGTAGATGCTGGGTCTTCTCCACCCTGTAATACAAACGTCCGAAAGCCGAGCGTATAGCCCTCTTCGCAACAGGCAAGAATTTCTTCTTTGCTCAGCCGATAGCGAACCGCCTTTGTATTTCCGCAGCGAATGCCGCAATAATAACAATTATTCTTGCAGAAATTCGTGTATTCAATCAGCCCTCGCAGGTAAACATCTTTTCCATAGACTTCCTGCCGCAGCTGGTCAGCGGTTTGCCGTAGGATGTCATCCCATTCCGAACAACGCAAAATCTGCAACCAATCAGCTGCATTCAGCGTTCCGGCTTTGATTTTCTCTTCCATTCCCATTGGTTTTTCCTGCCCTCCTACACAGAAAAGGGGACTTCGTAACCATCGAAGTCCCCTTTGTTATGTGTTTCTGTAAAAAATTGACTTATTCTGCAACCGGTTCCAAAACGGCATACTTACCGTCTGCACGCTTATAAACCACGTTGGTTTCCCCAGTGTTTGCATTCAGGAACATAAAGAATGTATGTCCCAGCAAGTTCATCTGCAAAATTGCCTCTTCTACATCCATCGGATGCATAACGAACTTCTTGTGCCGGATAACCTCATAGTCAGATTCCGGTACAACGTCCTCATATGCAATGTCCTTGAATGCGGAGTCCTTCAGTTTCTTTTCCACACGGGTCTTGTTCCGCCGAATCTGCCGAATGATCTTGTCAATGGCAGCATCCAGAGCGTCTTCCTTATCCACCGCAGACTGCTCTGCACGGTACTTCATATTATTATAATCGACCGTCAATTCAATTACGATCAGATTCTTGTGTGTTGCCATTGTAATCTTTGCGTCTGCTTCTTCGCCGAAGAACTTATCCAGCTTAGAATTCAGCCGCTTTTCAGCGTACTCTGTAAAGTTTTGTGGAATTTGCATTTTCTTAGCAGTAATCGTCATTTTCATAGTGCGTTCCTCCTCGCATCGTCCTGATTCCATGGAGCAAGCTCCGCCGAACCATTCCGATCGTATTTCCATCCGGTTTCTGATTCTGAAAATCATCTTCCGAATGTCTGTCTCTATTATAGCATATCCACCGAAAAAATGTCAATAGTTTTCTGCGATTTTATTCAATTTCATCAAAAAAATCAGAATCGAAACGAAATCAAACAAAAAAGAACGAAAACAAATCCATTCACTTATCTTTTCATCTTTTTTTCATGATCTTAACGAAACAATGCTTTTGCATTCCCGCACAAAGGAACAGATGTCTGCTGCTGCATGGGGCTTTGCAACCTGTGCAGCGTGTTGGGTCAGCTGTTTCAGGCGAACCGGATCAAATAGCAAATCGGCTGCACAAGCACCGGAAAGGCGATATTTTTCGGGCACACAAATTGCATCATACTGCTGGAGAAATTCCACATTTTTTTCTTCCTGCCCCGGAATCGGCTTGCTGACCACAATCGGCAGCGATGCAGAGAGGGCTTCCGAAGTGGTAATGCCCCCCGGCTTGGTGATGATACAGTCGGATGCTGCCATCAGCAGCGGCACTTGATGCGTAAAACCATAAATATGCACGATATGCGAAAAGCTGCCGGATGCCTGCAATTGCAGCAATTCATCCCGACTCTCGGTATTTCTGCCGCAAACAACAATCGTTTGCAGCGGATGCTTGGCGTGTTCGTCAATCTCCTGCACAGTCTTGACAAGATTTCCATAGCCGACACCGCCGCCCATGACCAACACAGTCGGTAAATTCACAGGCATGCCCAACATGGTTCGCACTTGCGTTTTTTCCGGATGTCTGGCAAATGCAGAGGAAACCGGAATCCCGAAATCTTTCAGCTGCTTCCGCTGAAAACCGTTTTTTTCCGCTGCCGGAATCAAGTCTGCATGCGGTAAAATAAAATAATCATTCTGCGTGCAGTCCCACCAATACGGGTGAATGGTGAAGTCTGTCAGGATGCCGAACGTCGGAATGGCAATCGCCTGATATTGTTTCAAGGTTTGCAGCAGAACGCCTGCAAACGGATGCGTAAAGACAACATGGGTAATTTTCTGGTCAATCAAATATTGCTGCATACTCTGCAAGTTAGAAGTGCTTGCAATCAAGCGTGGCGGAATTTTAAAGGTTGTATCATGCAAAGCGACCCCATAGCCAATTTTCCAGACCAATCGAAAGCGTTTTGTCAGATGGTCATATCCATCTGAAATCAATTTTGCAGCCAGTGGCGAAAGATACTGAAACAAGTCCATAATATGACAATTGACCCCTTGCCGGTCAAATTCTTCCTTTAAGGCAGCTGCTGCGGAGTTATGTCCATTTCCGGCAGTCACAGACAAAATTAAGATGTTGCAATGTTCATTCATGTGAATTCCCCTGTCTATTTTTCTCCTATTATACCACGATTATCCGGTTAAAATCAAGTAGATTCGGTTATTTACAGCGAAAATAATTCTTTTTTTGTTTATTCTCTTGTTTGTCGATTGATATATTTTGGTTTATATTTAGAATAGACAATTCGCTGACTGTGATACAAGCCATAATACCCCGAAAGCATGTAACTAACAGCAATACAAATGAGAAAATACGGCATTGCCTCCATGCCAAACAATTCAAACGCAATCAGCAGCGAAGTCAACGGGCAATTCGTCACGCCACAGAAAACGGCAATCATGCCCAGTGCTGCAAACATGGACGGCGAAAGATGCAGAATCGAACCATATAGACAGCCAAATGTTGCCCCAATAAAGAAAGAAGGCACAATTTCTCCGCCCTTGAATCCGGCTGCCATTGTCAGAACAGTAAACAACAGCTTCATCAAGAACGCATACCAGACAACTTTTCCGGAAAGTGCCCGAATCAGAACAGGCATGCCTGCTCCTAAATAATCGGAATTTCCGGGCAATAATCCCAGAATCACCAGAACAACGCCGACCATGGCAATCCGAAAACAAGCATTCGGAATTTTTTTCTTCAATAAACAGCCTGTTTCATGCAATAAAATACAGAACAAAACGCTCAATCCTGCACACAGAATCCCCAGCGAAGCAGTGGCTGCCAGCGGAGCAACCGACCACTCCATGCTAACAATCAGCGGATAGCTTTCAGACTCCACCCGAAAGAATTTTGCAATGGCATCTGCACAGAACGAAGCGGTCACACATGGCACAAGGGCTGCATAGTAGATAATGCCCACGCTGCCCACTTCCAACGCAAAAAAGACGGCTGCCAATGGTGTTCCAAAGACGGCGGAAAACGCTGCACTCATTCCGCACATGACCAAAACCCGCCGATCATCCGGCTGCAACCGCATGACTCTGCCCAGCAGATTTCCCAAACTACCACCAATTTGCAGGGCTGCCCCCTCTCGACCAGAAGAACCGCCACACAAATGCGTCAGCATGGTGGAAATAAAAATTAGCGGTGCCATGCGAGCCGGAATCTCTTTTTCTGCATGAATCATCGCAAGTACAGTATTTGTTCCGCTGTCCTTTTCAAAGTGACAAGCCCGATACAGTGCAACGATGGCAAGACCGCTCACCGGTAATAGAAGCAACAACCATGGATGCTGTGTCCGCAAGTTCGTGACGGCGGTCATGCCCCATGCAAAAGCAGCTCCCACACTGCCAGCCACCACACCAGCAATCAACGCTAAGAAAATCCAGCGAATCAAAAGCCGCAGGTGTGACAAAACATGAATGCCATAATGCAGCACTCTGGCTCGAACTCGTACCCAGTACCGATTTCCTTTCAATGAAACCCATCCCTCTCTGTTTTCCGAAAAAAAGCCGCCTGTTGTTGCACAGGCAGCCTTTTCCTGATGTTTAAAATGAAAATCCCGTTTAATAATTCTCTGCTTTCACCTGAAAATACGACTGCGGATGATTGCAGACCGGACAGACTTCCGGAGCTTGTTTTCCGATGTGAATATGCCCGCAATTCGCACATTCCCAGATGGTATCGCCGTCTTTCGAGAACACATATCCGCCCTCGACATTGGCAAGCAGCTTGCGAAAGCGTTCTTCATGTGTCTTTTCAATCTTTCCGACTGCTTCAAACAGGGCAGCAATTTGGTCGAACCCCTCTTGCCGTGCCTGCTCCGCAAATTCCCGATACATATCAACCCATTCAAAATGCTCACCAGCAGCGGCATCCTGCAAATTTTCCGTGGTTGCCGGCATTGCTCCGCCGTGCAGCAGCTTGAACCAAATTTTTGCGTGTTCTTTTTCGTTGGCAGCGGTTTCTTCAAAAATCTTTGAAATCTGCACATAACCGTCTTTCTTCGCCTGAGAAGCATAGTACGTGTACTTGGTTCTTGCCTGTGTTTCTCCGGCAAACGCTGCCATTAAGTTGGCTTCTGTACGACTTCCTTTTAATGTTTTCATAGTTTCTACTCCTTTTCTTTTTTCTGACAATCTGGACAGACACCAATAAAGAGAATTTGATGGGATTCGATCTGAAATCCTTGTGCATCGGTCACTTGGTCACAAAGATTCCCTTGATATGGCATATCTACATCAAATACCTGACTACAAACCCGACACTTGATGTGGTAGTGTGGTGCAACATGAAAATCAAATCGATCCGCTCCGTCTGGAATGGGAATCCGCAGGCTTTCTCCCTGTTCCGAAAGCAACTTGAGATTCCGATAAACAGTTGCTTTGCTAATCAATGGATTTTCTGCTGCAATGGCAAGATAAATCTCCCCCGCAGTCGGATGATTTCGCATACGCCGTACCGTTTCCAACACCAGTCTGCGTTGTAACGTGTTTCTGTTTTTCATGAACCTGTCTCCTTAATCAAGAATCATTCTTAATTAAGATTTTAACCGAAAAAGCGTTCTTTGTCAAGTAGTTTTTCGATTTTTTTCCGGCTTTCCAAAGACATTGTTCCAAAAAACTTAGGATTGTTCGGAATCTGCCTCACAGAATGTCACATCTTCCCCGTTTAGAATCCGGTTGGATGTCCGCATTGCACACATCTTTCCGCACATCGAGCAGGTATGCCGTTCCTGCGGCGGACGGCTTTCAAAATAATTCCGTGCCTTTTCCGGGTCAATCGCACACGCAAACATGCCTTCCCAGTCGATTCTCTGTCTGGCTTCGCTCATCCGGTTGTCCTGTTCTCTTGCATATGGGATTCCGTTCGCAATATCTGCCGCATGGGCAGCAATTTTCGATGCTACGATGCCCTCCCGAACGTCCTGCAAATCCGGCAGCCGCAAATGTTCCGCTGGTGTAACATAACACAGGAAGTTTGCACCGCTGGATGCGGCAATTGCTCCGCCGATGGCGGAAGTAATATGGTCATAGCCCGGTGCAATATCGGTTACCAGCGGCCCTAATACATAGAACGGTGCACCGTGGCACAGCCGCTTCTGTAAGGTCATATTGGCGGCGATTTCATTCATTGCCATATGTCCCGGGCCTTCTACCATGACTTGTACATCCTTTTCCCATGCACGTTTTGTCAGGTCGCCCAGTTCAATCAGCTCACTGATTTGGGCAGCATCGGTGCTATCTGCGGTAGAGCCTGGACGCAGTGCATCGCCAAGGCTAATCGTAACATCGTAGGTTCTTAGGATTTCCAGCACTTCATCATAATATTCATAGAACGGATTTTCGTTTCCAGTCATTTCCATCCAAGCGAAAATCAACGAACCGCCACGAGATACGACATTGGTCAACCGCTTTTGCCGCTTCAGGGCTTCCACCGCACGGCGGTTAATGCCGGCATGAATCGTCTGGAAGTCAACGCCTTCCTTTGCGTGGGCTTCGATGACCCGCAAGAAATCCTCTGCCTTGATTTCCTTCAAATCTTTTTCCAGATAGCCAATCGCATCATACATCGGCACTGTTCCAATCATTGCCGGAGATTTTTCAATCAGCTGTTTCCGGAACGTGCTGGTTTTTCCGTAATTGGACAAGTCCATGATGGCTTCGCAGCCGAACTGAATCGCAAGGTCAACTTTTTTCATTTCGTCTGTGTAGTCGTGGCAGTCGCCCGAGATACCCAGATTCACGTTAATTTTTGTCCGCAATCCCGTGCCGATTCCCTCCGCAGAAAGGGAAGTGTGGTGAATGTTCGCCGGAATACAAATCGTTCCAGCTGCAACCCGTTCCCGCAGCCATTCCACATTGACCCGTTCCTTTTCTGCAACAGTTTTCATCTGTGGGGTGATAATATGCTTTCTGGCTGCTTCCATTTGTGTGTGATAAGTCTGCATTTGATTCCTCCATCATTTTATTCTGCATAGTTGTGACAGATTGCACCGTTTCCGTGTCCCATCTGCAACCCTGCTTGCATACAATTTGCAACATATAATTTTGCCTGCTGGATGCTCTCCGAAAGGGAATATCCCTTTGCCCAGTTTGCCGCAATGGCAGAAGAGAGCGTGCAGCCTGTTCCATGCGTATTCTTCGTGGCGATTCTTGCTCCAGAAAAGCACTGCATTGTGCTGCCGTCATAGAGCACATCAATCGCATCTTCTGTCAGGTGACCGCCCTTGACCAAAACCGCTGTCTGATACTGTTCCGCAAGCTGTTTTGCAGCTGCCTGCATTTCTTCCACCGTCTGAACAGCTTTTCCGAGCAGAACCGCTGTTTCCGAGAGGTTTGGTGTTAATAAATCCGCCTGTGCAAACAGCTGTTCCCGCATCGCATCCACAGTTGTGCGTTCGGTCAATTCTGCCCCTGTGGTTGCCACCATAACTGGGTCAGCAACAACCTTTTTCAAGTGGTACTGCTGAATTTTGGCACAGATGATATCTACCTGCTCTGGACTGGCAATCATGCCGATTTTCACCGCTTCCGGCGGAATATCCGTGCAAATTGCATCCAGCTGCTGCCCCAAAAAATCCGCTGAAACAGGCAGAATTCCCTGCACGCCAAGCGTATTTTGTGCCGTCAGAGCAGTGATGGCACTCATTCCATAAACATACAGAGCCGTCATTGTTTTCAAGTCTGCCTGAATGCCAGCACCACCGCAGCTATCACTTCCGGCAATCGTTAAAACTGGTACACGTTCTATCATGCTCCTGCTCCTTTACAAATCGCATCTGCCAGCTGTCGCATTTCCTTTGCAGCTGCTGTGCAGTCCAGCTTCGCAAAAATCGCCGAAATGACCGCAATGCCCTGTCCACCAAATCCACGCAGCTGCAAAGCGTTTTCTGCTGTAATGCCACCGATGGCAACGACTGGAATGGTGACTGCCTGACAGATTTCCTGTAAAGTTTGCAGCGAAAGCGGCGTTGCATCCTGCTTTGTTGCCGAGCCAAACACTGCTCCTGTTCCGATGTAATCCGCCCCGTCTTGCTGGGCTTTTTTTGCCTCTGCAACATTGTGGGCACTTGTTCCAATCCATTTTCCTGCACCGAGTACAGCTCTTGCCTGTGCAATGCTGGTATCGTCCTGTCCAACATGAACACCGTCCGCACCGCTATCCTTGGCAGCCTGCACATCGTCATTGATGATGCAGGGAACGTGGTAACGATGACAGAGCGACACAATCGGTATGGCAAGTGCCGTCAATTCCTCCGTGCTGCAATGTTTTTCCCGAATTTGCAGCATAGTCACACCGCCTTTTAAGGCATCTTCCACGCAATCGTATAAAGTTCTACCATTCAACCAGCGGTCGTCGGTAATGGCATAGAGCCGCATCTGGGCATCTGTAAGCTGCATCTTTCTGCAAGCACTCCTTTCTTGTTCCATAAAAAAACAGCATACCGCAATGCAGCAGGTATGCTGTAGGAATTTTGATTCCAAGTTCATCATGCATTCCCTACGTTGGCATAATCCAAATCAGGTCATCGGTCGATGTGTCTGCACATCCTCTCAGCGGCGTTCATCCGCTCCCGCTATGCGAAAATTCAATTTTATTCAGGCAGCAGCCCGTTTTCTCCGGAACACCTTCCGGAACAGACTCCGCAAGGATGGAGCAACATATTCGAGTGCTGCACAATATTTATCTACGACAACAATCACGTAGCTTTCTTTGTAGTGCGGCATGTGGTGCGTTGCCGGCCACATGTGGTTTTGTATGATGTCTTTTTCCACAGCATTCACCGAGAACAACTGCATCGCATTGTGCAATGCCACTTGTGGATGATGGGCACTGTGGGATTCATGGGTTTCGGTTGCATCATAGTCGGCTGTTTCATAAAAATACAAATCGTGCAGCAATCCGGCACGGGCAGCGGAAACCGCATCCCAGTGGAAAAACTTGCAGATGAGATAATTATAATAGGAAACATTCAAACTATGTTGAAACCGTGTGGTTTTGATATGATGGCGGTATTGCTTCAAGTCTTGTACCGATTTGCTTTCCAACAGGTCGGCAACGAATTCATAATACAGCTGCTGCTTCAGATCCTTCCTGGAACCGATCGCTTTCAGCATGGCGACACCTTCCTTTCATCTATGTTCAGTGTAACAGATTTTTTTTGATTTGTCAAGTAGTTTACGAAAAAACAACAACTGTTTTGTTATGCTTGCAAAAGCACGTCGTTTGTGCTATGATAAATACAGATTTTATCAGAAAGGTCGAATCGAATATGCAACTTTCTTCCCGTACAAAAGGAACGTGTTTCCTGATTTTTTCTGCATTCAGTTTTGCTTGGATGAATGCATTTGTCCGGCTCGCCGGAGATTTATCCTTTATTCAGAAGAGCTTCTTCCGCAACCTCATTGCCCTGCTGGTCGCCTTGATCATGCTGTTCAAGGAACGGCAGCCCCTGCACTGTGATAAAAAGAGTGCGGGTGCGTTATTGTTACGGGCAACTATGGGAACGGTCGGCATCTTCTGCAACTTCTATGCCATTGACCATCTTCCCATCTCGGACGCATCCATGCTGAATAAAATGTCGCCGTTTTTCTCGGTACTGCTGGCATGGCTGCTATTAAAAGAGCGAATCACCTGGAAACAAATCTGCATCATCTGCGGAGCATTCATCGGTAGCCTGTTCATCATCAAGCCGACGTTCTCGAACCTCTCACTGTTTCCCTCTTGTATTGGATTGCTGGGCGGATTCGGGGCAGGATTTGCCTATACCATGGTACGCTACTTGGGCACTCGCCACGTTCCAAAAGCATGGATTATCTTTCTATTCTCTGCCTTTTCCTGTCTGGTTGCTCTGCCGTGGCTGCTGCTGCACTATGAGCCAATGACATGGAAGCAGCTGTTCTTCCTGATTGGAGCAGGGCTTGCCGCAGCTGGCGGACAGTTTGGTGTTACCAACGCTTATTTCTATGCAGCCCCGAAAGATATTTCTGTCTATGACTATACACAGATTATTTTTGCGGCACTGCTGGGCTTCTTCCTGTTCCAGCAAGTTCCGGACGGATATAGTATTCTCGGTTATTGCATCATTATTGGCATGGCGGTTTGTATGTTCCTTTATCACAAGCGGGCAGAATCGCATACCGCCTGAATCTTTCTATAAAAACAAAATGCAGGAATCCAGCGGTTCGGATTCCTGCATATTTTATGCATCTTTCGTATATAAAACCAATAACATTCCCGTTTGCAGGGAGATTTCCGCCCGCTCGGCAACGATTTCATTGCTGATTCCCAGCGGAAAATTTGCGTGCAACGTACCATTCTGCAAACAATACTTCGCCCCTGTAATGGTAACGCCCGTGCAGGTATCGCTCAATGACAACAGCGAGAAATACCAGCCGTCCCGTCTGGGATATTGACGAACCGTTCCAGCAGTCTGCACTGTCATCCAGTTCTGTGCATCGCAGAGTGAACCAGCTGCCCCATGCTCAGAAAGATACCGCAGTGTCTGCACATTTGCGATGGCATGGTCAAACCGTCCGCCGAGTCCGCCATAAATCTGAATCTCTTCTGCTCCGAAAGAGAGTGCCTGCTTCACTGCCAGCATGGTATCCGTATCATCCTTTTCCGGCGGATACCGCAAGACCGATTCTCCCTCTGGCTGTTCGGAACTGGAATCAAAATCGCCCAGCACCCAATCCGGCGAAATGCCCAACGCTCTGGCATGTCGCAAACCACTGTCTGCACAAAGAATCATGGCATCTTTCGGCAACGCCACCCAATCCGGTTTCTCAAATGCACCGCCGGAAAAAATCACTGCCCGTTTCATTGTTCCCAGTCCTTTCGCTTTTTTGCAATCTCATACATGGCAACATAAGAGGCATGACGGCTTTCTGCAATGCTGCCATCCTGCACGGCCGCCAGCACACCGCAGCCCTTTTCACAAACATGGGCACAGTCCTGAAACCGACAGCTTCCCTGATAGGGAGCAAACTCCGGAAAACAGTCTGCCAATTCTTCCTTGGGAATGCGTGCATATTGTTCCTGTTCAAACGTAGAGAATCCGGGCGTATCTGCAATATAACCGCCATCCAGCGGATACAGAGAAGCTTGTCGGGTCGTATGCCGTCCACGTCCCAGCTTCTCGCTGATTTCTCCAACTTTCAGTTGTAAATCCGGATACAACGCATTCAACAGCGTGGATTTCCCAGCACCGGAATTTCCCGTCAAGGCACTGACTTTTCCTCGCAGGCAAGCACGCACTGCCTCCAGTGTATCCGGCTGGTCATAACAAACCGGATACACGGGAATTCCAGCATTGGTATACAGTTCCTGCAAGGCTGCTCCGTCCTGTAAGTCCAACTTGGTCAGCACCAAAACTGGTTGAATCTGCTTATAAATTGCAACTGCCATGAACTGATCCAGCAACAGCAGATTTGGCACAGGCTTATAGGTGGAGGTCACAAATAACAATTGGTCTAAGTTTGCCAGCGGCGGACGGATGATGCTGTTTTTTCGGGGCAGAATCTCGGTCATCACACCCTGCTCCACAGTGACAAAATCTCCGGCATAGGGGGTCATTCCACGCTTTCGGAATACCCCTCTTGCCTTACAGGAAACCGTTCCGGAATCCGTTGCAACGGTATAAATTCCACCGATACACTGTAAAATTCTGCCTGATTCTTTCTCCTGCATCATTCCTGTGATTCCTCCGGCTGTGCAGCTGGGGCTTCGGTTGCAGCTGGAGCGGCTTCTGTATGTTGCGGTGTCACCGCAGCAAAAGCAGATTCAAAGTCCTCTGAAATTGCAGTGAAAGAACCAGTTGTAAAGTCAAACGTATAAACACCCAGTCGAGCAGTCATGCCCGTGCTTTCCCCTGTTACAGAAACGGTCACTTGCTTTTGTCCAGTTCCCTTGACTGGAATACTAATCATACCGCCAGCAGTTTCTGCAACAAACGGATAACTCTGGATCACCTTTCCATCCATGGTGAAATCAACAGTATATTTTCCTGTGATGTCAGATGGGAGATACATTCCATAGTTAATTTCGCCTTCCGGTGCATTGCCGTTACTGATTTTAAAGCTGATATCCGAACCAGCATTGGTTGTACTGTATGCTTCCAAGCTCTGTTCTACAATTTCGCCCTTTGGCTTATCGGAATCGACTTCTTCCACACTTGCAATCTTCAAGTTGATTCTTGCACATTCCGTTTCTGCATCTGCCTGTGTCATGCCGACAAACTGCGGAACGGTGATTTCATCAACGGCAATCCCCGTGCTGACATACAAATCAATGTTGCTGCCAACCTTCAATTCTGTGCCATATGCCGGATCGGTTCGGATACAATTTCCCTTTTCAATGCCATCATCGGAACTGCTTGCCTCTTGAATTTCGTGTACCTGGAAGCCCAGATCGGTCAACATATTCTTTGCTTCCGCCTCAGAATAGCCCTTGACTTCCGGAACGGTAATCATTTGTGTTCCCTTGCTGACCGCAACGGCAACACGGATTTTGTTGTTGTCGCCCCGGTCAACTCTCGTTCCAGGGTCTTCACTCTGCTTATAAATCGTACCCGCTGCATAGTCATCGTTGTAATCTTCTTCTTCAACACTGAGTACAATGTCCTTATCATAGTTCTTGACTGCATCATCATAGGTCATGCCAATCAAATTCGGCACTTCCACCGACTTCCGCAGCAAGTTTGGATTCGTCAGCAGGGCAACAATAAAGACTGCCGCAACGACAATGACGACCACTGTAACGGCTGTCAAAATCGGAACGACCAGCGACTTTTGTTTTGGCTCTGGTTCATATTCATCCGGTTCTTCATAGTCATCTTCATCATCGTCCGGTTCTTCCGGCAGATATTCTGGTTGCTGCTGTGGCTGCATCGCTGCAACCGGCTGTTGCGACGGCATACCGTATTGCATTCTACCGTTCTCCGCTGCTCGCTGCTGTACCAGCGGCACACTGTAATAGCCGAAAATAATCTGGTTGTTCTGCTTGAAGGCTTCAATATCCCGAATCATATCGGAGGCAGTCTGATAGCGGTTTTCCGCATCTTTTTCCATCGCATGCATGATGATTTCTTCCAGACCGGAAGGAATATTCGGGTTAATATCTCTCGGCCGAACTGGAATATTCTTGATATGCATCACGGCAATGGAAACCGGATTATCGGTATCAAACGGTTTTTGTCCGGTCAGCATCTCATAAAACATGACACCAACGGAATAAATATCGCTCTTTTCATCCGTTACGTCCCCTCTTGCCTGCTCCGGACTGATGTAGTGTACCGTTCCGATTGCCTGATCAGTTGCAGTCATGCTCTCTTCCCGTGCAAACTTGGCGATTCCGAAGTCCATGACTTTAATCGTTCCATCTGTCAGCAACATGATATTTTGCGGCTTGATGTCCCGATGAACGATTCCACGGTTATGGGCGTGCTGTAATGCCCGTAAAATCTGAATGATAAAATGTACGGCATCTTTCCAGTTCAGAACCCGTTCGCTGTCGATGTATTCTTTTAAGGTGATGCCGTCAATATATTCCATGACGATATATTGCAGCTTCTCTGAAAATCCCATATCATAAATCTTGACAATGTTGGGGTGAGAAAGAACAGCAATTGCCTTGGATTCATTCCGGAATCGCCGCAAAAATTCATCACTCTCTGAAAATTCCCGTTTCAGGATTTTCACGGCAACAATCCGATTATCCAGCACATCTGTTGCCTTATACACATTTGCCATACCGCCCTGCCCGATCAGCTCTGTAATTTCATAGCGACCGTCCAGCCGTTTGCCGATATAATTATCCATACGCTCCCTCCGATGATGTTAATCTGTAATGATTGCAATTGCGATGTTATCCCTGCCGCCTTTCTCCAACGCCAGTTGCAGCAGTTCATCCGCCAATTCCTGAGCGGGCTTTTCCTGCTGCAAGATTTCCTGCATCTCTTCCTCGGTACAGAATCCATGCAGTCCGTCCGAACAGAGCAGGATTTTCATGCCGTCCGTATAGGGCAAAAAGAAATCATCTGCTTCCACCGTTTTTTCGACACCAACTGCTCGAATCAGCATGTGCTTCATGGGATGGGTTTCTAGTTCCTCTTCTGTGATTTTTCCGGAAAACAGCAGAAAATTGACCAGTGTATGGTCAATGGTAATCGGCTGTAAAACGCCATCTGCATAGTAATAAGCACGGCTATCCCCAACATTGACAATGGTCACGCCCTCTTGATTCCAGAACGCAGCCACGCAAGTCGTTCCCATGCCAAAATTCTGATAGTTCAGCTTTGCGGCAGTATAGATGACACTGTTGGCGGCAGACACCGCTGCCATCATCGCATTTCGGATTTCATAGGTCTGCATCGGCTCTTGACAGCGTTCCTCCATGCATTCCAGAAAAATTTCAGTTGCACGGGTACTGGCTTCTTTTCCGGAGCGTTCTCCGCCCATTCCGTCACAAACCAGTGCCAGAACACCATCCGGAAACGTCCGGATTTCGACACAGTCCTGATTTTCCTCTCTCACATAACCAATATGTGTTGCAGTTGCAAAATTCAATGCATTCCCCCCTGTTTCTTCTGTTTACGTTTGTTGAATGGCATCCCGTCGCAGCTGTCCGCAGGCAGCTTCAATATCGCTGCCCAGTGTACGCCGAATCGTGGCAGGGATTCCATATCGTTCTAAGGTCTTTTGAAATTGCAAAACCGTCTTTTTTAAGGTGTGAAAATTTCGCTCCTTGACCGGATTGATGGGAATCAAGTTGACATGAGCATGCAGCCCTTTCAAGCGTTCTGCCAGTGCTGCTGCATCCTGCTCCGCACTGTTGACCTGCTCCATCACAGCATACTCAAACGTGACCCGTCTTCCAGTCTTTTCAAAATAGGTCTGACAGGCATCCAACAGAACATCAATCGGATAAGAACGATTGATGGGCATAATGGCACTTCTTCCGGCATCGTTCGGGCAATGCAGGGAAACAGATAGCGTCAGCCCTAACCGCTGTTCTGCCAGCTCCAGAATCTTCGGCACAACGCCGCAGGTAGAAACGGTAACGTGCCGCAAACTCATGCCATACCCGTTCGGGTCGGAAAGCAGCTGCAAAAACCGCAGTACATTGTCAAAGTTATCCAGTGGTTCGCCGATACCCATCAGCACCAAACTGGAGATTTTGCAATTCTGTGCTCGTTCCGTTTCATAAATTTGCAGGAGCATTTCTGCTGGTGTCAAGTTCCGCACGAATCCTGCAATGGCAGATGCACAGAACCGACATCCCATCCGGCAACCCACCTGTGTTGAAATGCACAGGCTTGTGCCGTGGTGATACTGCATGCAGACGGTTTCTACATAGTTGCCGTCTGGCAGTTCATATAAGTATTTTACCGTATCATCGACCGAAGATGCAAGTCTTTTTGCAATTTTTAGCCGATTGATACAAAAATCGGATGCCAATCGTTCTCGAAATGGCAAAGATAACGTAGTCATCTCAGAAAAATCAGTCACCCGTTTCTGGTGCAGCCAGTTAAAAATCTGTTTTGCTCGAAATTTCGGCTCGCTCAATTCCTGTACGGCTGCCTGTAATTCCGGCAAAGTCATAGAAAGTATGTCTTGTTGTTCCATTCCGGTCACCCTTCCTGCACACGCTGTAATTTTGCCAAGAAGAACCCATCGCTGTTACAGTCCGACGGCAGCAGAGTCACCATAGATTCCGCCCATTTTCCGCCCCATTCCGGCAGAATGGGCTGCGGTACAAATTCGCTGTGCTTTGCTAAAAATGCCGTCACCACGTCTGCATTTTCCTCCTGTCGAATCGTACAGGTAGAATACAGCAGTGTTCCGCCCACTTTCACATAACGGGATGCGGTTTCTAAAATTGCCGCCTGAATAGCTGGCAAATCGGCAAAACTCTCCGGATTTTTATACCGTATCTCCGGCTTTCGCCGAATCACGCCCACGCCGGAACAAGGCACATCACACAATACTCGGTCAGCCTGCGGCAATGCCGAATTGTATACGCTTGCATCGCCCTGCTGAGCCGTGATATTGGACAAATGCAGCCGTTCTGCTGCCTTTGTAATCAGCGGAACACGCTTTGCCTGCAATTCAAATGCTAAAACCTGTCCTGTTCCCTGCATAGATTCTGCAATGGTACAGGTCTTTCCCCCCGGAGCTGCACAGACATCCAATACGGTTTCTTCCGGCTTTGCTCCAACTGCCCGACAGCAAATCTGCGAGGCAGCATCCTGCACATGAAACCAGCCCTTTTGAAATGCCGGATGATTCCGGAGATTTCCGCCCTTTAAGAAATAGGCATCCGGAACGAGCGGATGTTTCTGAATCTGATGTTCCTGAAGTGCCTCCAGCAGCTGTTCTTCCGTTGCCAGCAGCGGATTCCGCCGAATGGTCAGCGGAGCTGGCTGCAAAGCGTTTTCCAGAAATGCAATCGTTTCTGTTTCTCCATACTGTTTCAAGAGCAAGTCTACCAGCCAAAGCGGTGCAGCATATTGAATGGAGATTGCCTGTTTCTTCTGTTTTGGCAGCGGAATCTGCTTTTCATCCCGTAAAAATGACCGCAAAACCGCATTGACAAATCCGCTTGCACTTGCCTTCCGGCACTGTTTCGTCAGCTTTACGCTTTCGTCTACCGCTGCACGGTCTGGGATATGATCCAGATAGAGCAGCTGATACAAGCCCACATGCAAAATATTCCGCACAGTCGGGTCTAATTTTGCAACGGGCTTTTTGCTATACTTCTTTAAAATCGCATCCAGTGTAATCCGGCGAGTTAGCACGCCGTAAAATAAAACGGTGCAGAGATTTTTTTCTTTCTGCTCCATTTCGACCTGATGCAACGCATGATCCAACAGCAGGTTGGAATAGCTGCCTGCCTGCTCGGTCTGGTCTAATAACTGTACTGCAAATTTTCTCCCCTGCATCAATCTTTTCTCCGATCTACCAAGCCTAACAGCCGTACCAGCTGCAAAATGGAGCTGACCAGAGAAGCAACATACGTCATTGCTGCTGCGGTCAATACCTTTCGGGCACTGCCGATTTCATCATCATCCAGCATATGGTAGGCATCCAACGTTTTGAGTGCTCGATGGCTGGCATCAAATTCCACGGGCAGTGTTACAAACTGAAACAGCACAATCAGAGAAAACAGCAGAATTCCGCCATAAACCAGCGGTCGAGAACTGAGAATCAGCCCCAAGACCAATACAAAATACCATGCATACGAGCCAAACTGCGTAACCGGAATAATGGCTTGCCGAATTTTAATCGGGGTATATCCGACCGCATGTTGTACTGCATGTCCGCATTCGTGAGCTGCAACGCCAATGGCTGCAACAGATGTAGAATCATAGACAGAATCAGAAAGCCGGATGACATTGGCTCTCGGGTCGTAGTGGTCCGTCAGGCTTCCGCTGACCCGTTCAATCTGGACGAATTGCAATCCGTTTTCGTTTAAAATCTGACGGGCAGCCTCTGCTGCTGTCATTCCTCGCCGATTGCTGACACTCTGATACCGTTTGAAGGTTGCATTGACATTCCAAGAGGCAATCGCACAGATCAGAAATCCAATGAGCAATAAACCATATCCCATACGCTTCTGCTCCTTTCCGGTAAAACCATTTTGAAATTATTTTTGTGATACTTTGCCAAGAACCGTTCCATAAGGAATGGATTTTCCCCGCAGAAAATCAGCGGCTTTCATCCGCTTTTTACCCTCTGGCTGTACTTCCAGCAGCTGCAAGCCCAAGCCATCACCACATTTTACAATCAGCTTTTCTGAATCAGCAACCGCTCCGCACGGCAATTCTTCCGGCATGGCAGTGGTGACAACGTGAGAAGCATAGACTTTCAGCCGCTTTCCATCCAGTGTCGTAAAACCAGTAATGCCCCGAATGATATTGTGCAGGGTATTTGCTGGCTGTTCAAAGTGCAGGGCAGACATTTCCTTTGTAATTCTGCCTGCATAGGAAGATTTTGCATCGTCCTGCGGTTCTGGCTGTAATGTTCCAGCCTCCAGCTTTTCCAGTGTTTCCAGCAACACGGATGCTCCCAGTTCTGCAAGGCGGTCATGCAGAGAAGCAAATGTTTCATCTGCTCCAATCGGCAATGCTGCCTTTACCAGCATATCGCCTGTATCCAAGCCCTCTGCCATCTGCATGGAGGTGACTCCGGTTTCTGTTTCCCCATTCAATAGACACATCTGCATCGGTGCTGCTCCCCGATAAGCTGGCAGCAGCGAACCGTGAATATTGATACAGCCGTACTTTGGCAAATCCAAGACGGATTTCGGCAGAATCTGCCCATAGGCAACCACCACAATGACATCTGGTTTTAATTCCTGCAAGGTCTGCATCGCCTGTTCTGCTTCTTCTCCCTTTCTCAGGGAAAGCGGCTGATACACGGACAGCCCTGCTTCTACCGCAGCAGCTTTCACCGGCGGCGGAATCATCTTGTATCCTCTGCCCTTTGGCTTGTCCGGCTGCGTAAAGACACCAACTACATCATATGCCTGTTGCAGCAGTGCCTGCAAACAAGGAACGGCAAAATCCGGCGTTCCCATAAATACAATTCTCATGAATGCTCATTCCTCTTCTTCGTCTGGTTCTACAAATTCGGTTACAATATCCACAAACAAATGGCCGTCTAAGTGGTCATTTTCGTGGCAGGCACACTGTGCCCCCAAGTCTGCAAATGCCATTTCATACCATTCGCCCTTGCGGTTCTGTGCCCGCATCCGGCAGCGTTTCGGGCGGTCAACATAGCCCCAAGTATCCGGACAGGAAAGGCAGCCCTCTACAACGTGCTGCTTTCCGCTCACTTTGAGAATCTGCGGATTGATGGCTTCAATCATCTGTGGCAGACCCAAGTCCATAATAAACAGCCGCTTTGGAATGCCAACCTGCGGTGCTGCCAGACCAACGCCGCCAGCATCTTTCAAGGTTTCCTGCATATCGTCCAGCAAACGGCACAGGGATTCGTCAAATTGTGTTACCGGTTTACACACCGTGCGTAAAACTGGGTCACCCTCTTTTCGGATTCTACGAATTGCCATAAAATCTTGTTCTCCTTCTATCTATTATACGCCAATATCGCCATTCATATCCGCATACAGATAGAGCTTTGCAAATGCTTTCTGTGCGGTGACTGCCTCCAAGACAGCCCGAATCAGCGTGCGATATGGTGATGTATTCTTACATTTTAAAATGACTCGATACCGATATTTTCCTTTCAGCCGTTCATAGTGGCAGGGAACTGCCCCCAGCACCCACAGCGGATAGGAAAATGCCTGCTCTTTTACATAGACTTGAATCTGCCGGACAGCCTCTGCAGCAGCAGCGGCAACGATTTCTTCTTTTTCGCCGACAAAGCCCAGTATACACAGGTCACAGAATGGCGGAAACAGCATGGTTTTCCGGATGGCATATTCCTGCTCATAAAAGACCGGATAATTCTGCTGGGCTGCCAGCTGCAAGACATAGTGATTGGGCAAGAACGTCTGCAAAATCGCACGTCCGGCGGTATCGCCCCGTCCGCTTCTGCCGACAACCTGCGTAATCAGGGAAAATGTTCGCTCATAACTGCGAAAATCGCCGGCAAACAGTGCTTGGTCAAGAGAGAGCACGCCCACCAGCGTGACATCTGGAAAATCCAGTCCCTTTCCAATCATCTGCGTACCAACCATAATTTCGTATTCCTTGTTGCGGAATGCTGCAAACTTTTCCTCATAGGCATATCGAGAGCCAGTTGTGTCCGCATCCATGCGGAGCACCCTTGCTTTCGGAAACAGCAATTGCAGCTGTTCTTCCATCTGCTGTGTCCCAAAGCCCATTCTTCGGAACTGTTTCCCACCGCAATGCGGACAGGTTTCCGGCATCGGCTGCATATGTCCGCAGTAGTGACACATCAGCTGGTCGCTGACTTTGTGATACGTCATCGGTACGCTGCAATTGGGACAATAAACCGGCTGATTACAGGAGCAGCAGCTAATCATCGTATGATAGCCCCGCCGATTCAGCAGCAGCAATACTTGTTTCCCCTGCGAAAGCGTTTCCTGCATCGCATCCAGCAGTGTATTGCTGAATGGTGTCCCATTGCCCAGTTGCCGTTCCCGGTTCATGTCTACAACTGTAACTTCTGGAAGTGGCATGTTGCGATACCGTTTCTTCAGTTCCAGCAGCGTATAAACGCCCTTTTTGGCATAGTAGTAGCTTTCAATGGATGGTGTTGCAGATGCCAGCAGCAGCGGACAGTGATGGGTCTGACAGCGTTTCCGAGCGACTGCAACTGCATGATAGCGAGGAGCGTTTTCGGATTTATACGTCCGTTCGCCCTCTTCATCCACAATCAAAATGCCCAGATTCTGCACGGGAGCAAATACCGCACTGCGTGTACCAATTGCAATCTTTGCCGTTCCATTCTGCATTCGCTGATAGGCATCTTGTCGCTGTCGGTCGGTCAGGGCACTGTGCATGACAACGACTGCATTTCCGAACAGACTTTGAAACTGCCCGACAATCTGCGGTGTCAGTGCAATTTCCGGCACTAGCAGAATCGCCTGTTTGCCCTGCTTGAGTGTTTCTGCAATCAGCTTTTGAAAGACACGAGTCTTTCCGCTGCCAGTTACGCCGTGCAGCAGAAAATAAGCAGTTTCTTCCGCCAATACCTTTTGCAATACCTGCTCCATCACGGATTCCTGTTCCTCGGTCAGAACAACTTGTTCCAGCGATTCTGTTACAGGAACATCCTCTGCAATCGGCTCTGCAACACGCATCTCGCATACCAGCAAGCCGTTTTTCTCTGCCGACTGTACCACAGCTTTGGTAATTCCACAGCGGCGGCAGGCTTCTTTCTCCGGCAGCGTTCCGCACTCCTGCAACAACTTCACTAAGCTTTGCTGCTTGGGTGTCATCGTTCGTTCCGGTAGAGAGTCAGCGAGGGATAGCAGTTTCACTTTTGATTCCTGCACCCGAGATTTTGCAGCGGATACCTGTTGCAACAGCCCCTTTTCCAGCAGATTTGCTGCTAAGGGATGATGCAGACGTTTTTGAAAGGCTGCTGGTGTTGGAGCAGTGTTCAGAATTTGATAATACCGTTCTTCTTCATCAGAAAGCCGTACATTTGGCTTGGGCTGTACCAAAACCGTTTTCTGAACGATTTGCAATTGCATGCCAGCCGGCAAGATGGTACGAATGGCATCACAATAGGTGCAGAATGTCATCTCTCGCAGCCAGAACACCAAATCCAATTGTTCCGCCTGTAGCACGGGCAATGCATCCAAAACGGCAAGCATTGGCTTTACAGCGGTTTCTGCTGCTGGCGGCTCTTGGCATTCCAACACCATGCCGACCCGTTCCCGGTTGCCTCTTCCAAAGGGAACAAGCACCCGACAGCCCACTGCAACAGGTGTATCTGCCCGATAAGTAAACAATCGGTCAAAGGCATACGTTGTATCCCAGACGGCAACCCCCAGAAAAAAAGCCGATTCTGGAGCTGCATTAGTTGTTATGATTCAGTTCCTCGCTTTCGATGATGCGATACTTTCCGGCTGCCAGTTCATCAACGGCAGTCTGTACCGGCTTTTCTTTCAGTTCCTTCTTCTGGTCATACAGTTCATCGGCAATTTCTCTTGCCCGCTTGGCAATGCCGACAACAACAGAATAGCAGCTTTCGTTCTTGGTCATTAACTGATTTAAGGATGGTCTTAACATACTCATGATTCTAATACCTCTTTCACTTTTTCTTCTTTATTGATTTGATGGATTTGTTCTGCTGCCAGAATCGTCAAGATTTCCTGTGCAGCGGTTTCTACTTGGTCGTTGACAACCAAATATTTGTAATTTGGTGCATCTTTCAATTCACCGCTTGCAGTTGCAAGCCGTTTTTGAATGACGGCTTCCGCTTCTGTACCCCGACCACGCAGCCGTTTTTCCAACTCGGTCATGCTTGGCGGTGCAATGAAAATCGAAACCGCATCCGGACACTTCTGCATTACCTGCTGAGCACCCTGTACTTCAATTTCCAGAATGACATTTTTGCCTTCGTTCCGCATGGCTTCGACCGCATCCCGTGGTGTTCCATAATAATTTCCGCAAAATTCTGCATGTTCCAGCACTTCATCCCGTGCGATCATCTCTTCAAACTGTTCCTTGGAAACAAAATGATACTGCACACCGTCGACCTCGCCCGGTCTTGGTGCACGGGTTGTCAGGGAAACGGAATAATACAAGTCCTGCTGCTGCATGACTTCTTTCAGAACCGTTCCCTTTCCGCATCCGGACGGGCCAGAAACGACCAACAATAACCCTTTCTGCATGAAATCATCCTTTCTGATTATTCAATATTTTGAATCTGTTCCCGAATCTTTTCGATTTCAGATTTCATCTCTACAACCAACTGTGTAATCGACAAATTTTGTGCTTTCGAGCCAATGGTGTTGACTTCTCGGTTCATCTCCTGTACTAAGAAGTCCAGCTTTCTGCCGACTGGTTCTTTTGCCTCCAGCAAATCGGCACACTGCTGCAAATGACTCCGCAGCCGAACGGTTTCTTCATCAATGGCAACCTTTTCGGAGAAAACAGCTGCTTCCGTCACCAAACGCTGGGCATCAATCGACTGGTCTTCCAGCAATGTTTGCAACTTCTGATAGAGCCGGTCATAATAATTCTGCTGCATCGTTGGAGCTTCTGCTTCCACGACCGTCAAATGCTGGGTGATGGTCTGCAAGCGAGATAACACATCCTGCCGCAGCTTTTCGCCCTCGGTTTCCCGCATCGCTACAAACCGCTGCAATGCCTGTTCCAAAGCGATTTTGGTATCGCTCCAGATTTCTTCTTCCTGCATTGGCTGTTTCTGTACGGTACAGACATCTGGCAGACGCAACAAGGTGGAAAGTGTCAAGTCGTCCTGTAATTGCAAAGTTTCGTTGGCTGCCTGCAATGCCTGACAATAAGCGTTTGCCAGTTCTACATTCACTGCCACGGTATTGGTTGCCGATTCCGGCAGCTGCATGGTCAGATTGACTTCTATTTTTCCCCGTGCAGCGACCTGCTGAACGGCTTTCTTGATGGGTTCTTCCAAAAAACTGTACGCTCTTGGCAGTCGAACGGTACACTCTAAGAACCGATGATTGACAGAACGAATTTCTGCCAGAATATCAACACCATCTGCTGTGAACTGTCCTCTTCCAAAGCCAGTCATACTTTTCATGAATTGAATGCCCTCATTTCTGCATAAAATCACAACTGCAATTTTCACTGCTGCTGTCCATTTGCCGAAAAGTGCCCTGTCGTGCAGTCGTTTCGGCTCTCATGTATAATTTACTATTATAGCATTTTCATGAAAAAAAATCAAGGCTATTCCTGAAAATATCCGGAAATCCAGTTGCAATTCTTTGCGATTCTCTCTGATTTTTGTTTTCTCTCATGGTGCAGTTTCATTTGCTTCGCAAATGTGGGCTGCTCGCCCACACCTCGGCAGCATTTTTGAAAAACTGCTGCACCGAAAAACTTTTTATTCGCCTGCGGCTTGTCCTAGAAAAACCACCTCAATCCGGTTCGGCAAGGCTGGGGCACATCCCCAGCTTGCCTTGGGAATCGCAATTGCCCCTGAAACCTTGTATCTCATTACAACCTCCTGATTCAAACGGCAATTGCGATTCTTTCGATTCTCTCTTTGATTTTTGTTTTTCTTCATTGTGCAGTTTCATTTGCTTCGCAAATGTGGGCTGCTCGCCCACACCTCGGCAGCATTTTTGAAAAACTGCTGCACCGAAAAACTTTTTATTTGTGCTTCGCACCTGCATTTACAGAAAGCCGCCTCTCCCGATAAGGAAAAAGCGGTTTCAAATGCTATTCTGTTTGATGCGGTTCAGAATCCGTTCCGACTGTTTCCTGTGCCAATTCTGCCTTTTTCTGCAATTTTCGGTTGGTATCATTTTTCAGAAGTGTATAGATGACGGAAGTCAATGGAATGAACAAAATCATTCCGAACACCCCGAACAAATTCTGCCCCACCAAAACGGCAACCAGAACCCAGAACGAGGACAAGCCGACGGAATTACCAACCACTTTCGGGTAAATAAAATGTCCTTCGATAAACTGTACCACCAGATAAACCAAAATACAAAGCAATGCTTTCCACGGGTCAATCATCAGGTTCAGCAGTGCTCCGGTGCAGCATGCCAAGAATGCCCCCACAAAGGGAATAAACGAACAAACTGCCGTCAAAACGCCTATCAGCCCCGCATAAGAAATTCCGCAGATTGCAAAGGCGATGAACATCAATGTTCCCAGAATGACCGCTTCCAAACACTGCCCACACAGGAAACTCCGGAAAATCTGACAAATCAAATTTCCCGTATCTCGAATTTTCTGGCAAGTGGTATGCTGCAAGTTGGCTTCCAGTACCTTGTTCAGTTGTCTGCCGATAGTATGCCGTTCCATCAGGAGATAAATTGCCAGAATAAAGCCAACGACACCATCCACCACAACACTTGCGGTAGATGCTGCGGCAGAGAAAATGGTTGGTACCCAGTTTCCAACGCCGACAATCAGCTTTTGCAGCAGCTGTCCTTGTTCTGCATTTTTCAGCCATTCTTCCAACATCGCCGTATCAATGCCATATGCTGCCAGCTGATTCAGCCAAATCGGCAAGTTATGCTGCACCTTGTTATAAATATCCATAATAGATTGAATCAATGCCGGAATCATCAACACACAGACCGCTGCCAATACAATACAAACCGACAATAATGTCAACACCAGACTAATGATATTCCAAAACCGTTCCTTGTGGGGACGTTTGGCATGTTTTTGCAGAAAATTCCGGAAGCCATTCATCGGAATATGTAAAAAGAATGCCAGAACACCTGCTACAATAACCGGCTGAATCAATTCAAACAAAAACGAAAATGCATAGGATGATTCTTCAAAATTCGCTAAAATCAAAAAAATGGCTGCAATAAATAAAACGATCCCAAATACTTTTTGTTGCCACTGTTTCACTGCGATTCGCCTCTTTTCGCTGAACTTACTTCATCTTTTTTCGATACTGATACCGCCGAATCTGATTCTGGAAAAACTGCCAGAAATCTTTTCCGAAGAACAACAAAATATTGGCAAAGGCAAAGAGAATTGCCAGCTTTCCCGACCAGCTGCTCCGCAGAAATTCCAATACTAAAAACGCCACATCCAGCCACGCCAGCCATTTCATTTTCACCGGCAATACAAAGAACAACATCACCTGAAAATCTGGATACAGCAGAGCAAACGCCAGAAACAGCGAAAAATTCAAATAAGTGTTGCCCACATAGCCCGTAATCAAGCCGGAAAGAATCGTTCCAATTGCTCCGCAAAGATAAAAGACATTGAACCGAAAACTTCCCCATTCCCGTTCCAAGCCAGACCCAATCAGCCAATAGAAATACATGGAAAAGAGAATCCAAATCGGACTAGAATTGATGGGAATAAAGAGAAACGACAAAATTCTCCAAACTTCCCCGTGAAAAATTGCACTGCGGCTAAAATAAAGGTAGCTGGAAAGCGTTGTTCCATACTGGACACTTAAAAAAATATCCGACAGAAATACCACTGCCATTCCGACCAAAATCAAGTTCATCAGGTTGGGAATGGAAAACTTTCTGAATTTTCGTTCTAATTTGTCTAACCAAGTTGATTGCATCATCATGCTCCTTTCAATTTCCCCGAAAACAATGCCCCCAATTTTTCGTTTGTAAAGAAGTATTATACCATATTTTCAATGAAAACACAATGCAACCGGAAAAATTAACACTTTAGAAAATAAAAAATGCCATTCTCATCCACAGATAGAATGGCATCAAAAAGCATCTTGATTCACGGGTAATCATTTAGGAAATCCGCTCGCAACGAACCGTTACACGCTGCGTTCCGCTGAGCGTACAGGTGAACAGCGTCAAATCCCAGTTTCCCTGCTCTATCTCCTCCACAGCGGTATCCGGTAATATTTCCGTCTGTATGACCTGATAATGATAGACCGTTCCGGTTACATCCGTGAAGTCAATCGGGTCGCCGCTGTCCAGCTTTCGGATTCGTCCAAAGTGAGAATCATAGTTATGAGCTGCAACAATCATATTATCGGTCAGATAGCTGCCGGCATAACGACACGGCGTATAGGGCAACTGGTCGAATACATATTCCGAAAAAATCGGAACTTCCACCTGTAAGGTTGGAATCGTCAGAATACCAATATACCAATCGCTATCAATTTCCGCCCATATTTCTTGTTCTTTGGCAGGATTTGTTCCGGTTGTCGTCTGATAGGCATCCCATGCATCCGCAATCTGCGGGCGGGACGTTTCCACACCGGAAACACTTCCTGATTCAGAATCCTGTTTTGGAACAGTTCCCACAACAGATTGTGTATCTGTTGTTGTCTGCTTTTCGGGAATAGAAACAATTGTTGTGGCAATCGGGAAACCATTGCCGTTTTGCTCCTCTTCTTCTAAGGCAGAATGAAGGGTATCCCGTATTTTTTTGGCAGATTCTCCGCCCTGATTGCTTTCATGCCAATTCCAAAGAACAAGGGACAGTGCCGCTATCAGCAGCACTGTCCCCGCCAGCATTACATAATGTCCTGCTTTCCATCGTTTCATGCATTAGTCCTCTTTTTTATCCATTCTCCAACCAACACCCAGCAACACCAATCCGCCTGCTGCCAAGCATGGAACTGGCCACCAAAGCTGCCCCGTTGCCGGCAAAGTCGGCTTTGTAGTCGTAACCGTTGTTCCCGTTCCAGAACCACTGGTTGTAGAGCCACTACTTCCGGTTGATGTTGTACCACTGCCGGATGTTGTGGTTGCTGTTCCGGTTTCTGTTGTAGAAACAATTGCTGTACCGCCAGAAATCGAACTTCCAACAGAGGTCGTCGTTTCTGGTGTTGTTGTTTCTGTTTCAGAAAGTATGGTTTCCGTTGTGACGGTTGTGGTTTCAGTCGTTGTGGTGGTTGTAATGGGTGCGGTTGTCAGTTCCTGAGAACCCGTCTGATTGTGAGAGTTGAAAATCAAAAACTGTGTATCATTCTGCTTATAGACCACCAAATAATTCTCCGGAACGATAAGTTCCTTGACATGCCATTCTTCCAGAGAATTTCCTTCCCAGGAATACGACCACCCATTTGCTTCATTCAGCGTGACTTCTTCCCGCATGACATCATTGCAATACAGCTGAATCACCAAATCTTCCGGACGATTCATGATCATGCCTTCATCATGCAACCAAACTTTTTCCACGCTATATTTGACTGTGGAAGAAGTCGAGAACGGCTTCACAGTAAATTTCGGGTAAATATTCCATTGAAACGTATCGCTGCCGGATTCTTCTGTCAGATATAACAGAGCTGGTGCTGGAATATATCGCTTATCGCCAACGACAACCGGCTTTCCAGTAATCAGATATGCTCCGGTTTCCAGCGGGGCAAACGTCACTGCTCCGCTCTGGTCTGTTTTTCCAGTCGAAAGCGGTGCAATCGCATCTACTACTGTTAAATTCGCCAGTGTATCCGCTGCATCCTGCACTTCGGCGGTGGTGGTCAGCTTCCCGTTGACGGGGTAATCTGCAAAATCGCCCTCTAAAAGCAATTCTCCGCTGGAACTATAACTGCCGACTCGATAGAGCTTCCACGTCAGATTGGGAAGAATGGTATCGCCGTCTTTACAGATAATCGTCAGCATTCCGTCTGTAGCAGCTTCTGTTTGCATGGGTGTCAGCCAAAAACAGAGAAAAAATAACAATGCCGCTGCACCATAACGCAAACGAGCAAACCATCTTCGCTGTATCATTCGCAGTTCCTCCCTACTTTTTCTTCTTTTTCGGCGGTTCTTCGGAAAACAGGGACAGCGGGTCTTCATGTGGAAAATGCCGCTTGTTTCGCTTTCCGCTCACGCCCCAGAAAATAAATAATCCCAACAGCAGCGGAGCAGACAGACACGGCACGACCAGCATGGGATCTAACTGTACCGCATCGGCAGCAACCGTAGCGTGAGATTGGTATTTTGTATCAATTCGCTTGGAACGAATCAATAACCGATGGGTATTGACTCCGTAAGGTGTACAAGTCATCAGCGTTACCAAATCCTGTTCCGGCTCAACATAGAGATTTTCAATCTCTTCCGGCAGGATGATTCGGATTTGTTCGACCTGATAGGTCAGAACCTGATCCAAAACCGTAATCGTGAACGTATCCCCCACGACCAGCTGATCGATATCGGTGAACAGCTTCGCCGAGGGCAAGCCACGATGGGCAGAAATGACAGAATGGGTATTTGCTCCGCCGACCGGCAGGGACGACCCCTTTAAATGTCCGGCTGCAATATTCAGCACTTCTTCGCTCGTGCCGTGGTAAATCGGCAGTTCCACATGGATGACAGGAATGGTAATATAGCCCATGATTCCCGTTCCGGAGATATTCAAGAGCGAATCATACGCAGAAAGCTGGTCGCAGTTGGTGAACGGGGCGGGCAGGTTGTAAAGGTCTTTGTTGTAGTCCTTTGCCTGCTGGAGCAGCAGTTCCGCTTCGCCGTCGTCCAGTTCCTCGACCGCCTGACTATAGCTTGCAATGGCACGGGTTTGTACTTTGGAATTCCACCAGTCGCTGATGGTTGGATACAGCATTACGGAGAGCCCCACCAGTAAAATCAAAATCAAAAAAATGGTTGAAATAACACCTGTTTTTTTCTTTCTCATGAGGCACTCCCTAATGCCTGCCGACAGGCATACACCCGCCGGCAGACTGTGAAATTAGGATTTTTGAAAACCGGACGTTCCGGATTGTGGTTTATTCAGCGTCTTTCTTTGCCCGCTTCTTGGTGATGAGGAGCACGCCAGCCCCTGCAACCAGCACACCGCCGCCAACGTAGAACATCGTTGTACCGATACCACCGGTGGACGGGAGAGAAGAACCCTTCTGGTTCTGAATCGTGTTGTTAGTATTTGACTGAGTAAGTGTCAAATTAACGGTAGTTCCATCTGTATTTTCCTTATGAACTGCTCCAATTTCAACAGTAATCGGAGCACACGTATTATAGCCAGCAGGTGTACTTGTTTCTTTCAGTACATATGTACCTGCATCCAAACCAACAATATTAAATGCACCAGTAGTGGCAGCAGATTTCATTTCTACAGCTACTTCATCGCCCTTAATTGGTCGATAAGCTGTCAAAGCATCATCATAAATCAAACCAATTTCAGTTTTCCCTGTGGAATCATACAGCTTAAATCCTGCATCAGCCAATACATTTCCGTCTTGGTCAACTTTCTTGTTATCAACCTTGTAGGTAAACACCCAAACATAATCTTTCGGAGTTTGACCAAGGTCGCTATCACCAGAAACATTCGGATTGTTGGAATACTGCAAGTAAACATTGTTGTTGTTCGCAGCAGCAGTTCCTAATTCAGTACCATTAGCACTGCTAACAATAGCAGATTCATTTAAATGAGCATTATAAATGACCTCAACAGTTGCCCCAGCAGTAAGATCAGCCTGATACTTCTTCAAGTCTGCGATTGTTAATGTCCATTCCTTAGCACCATCGCCCTCTAAACCTGCTGTTGCAGAGCATTCATAACCATTTGGATCATCAGTGCTAACTGGAATAACAACATTCCCAATCTTTACACTGTCAATTGACTCAAAAGTAACACCTGTTGACATTGTATCATGGAATACAACCTTATAAGTTTTATATGCACCATAATTTTCATCTGCACTTAAAGTTGCAGTCAACTTAAACTTGAAACTTTCGTTGATTGCATGGTCAGCACTTTCGCCCCATCCATTTGTGTGTCCCTCTTCAGCGTCAGCCTCTTCATCCAAAACTTGCTTATCAACTGTCGGCTGTGCACTCTTTGGAGTAGCGGAAGACTTTCCAAGAACCCGCATGATAAAGGTTGTATAGGAATCATTTTGACCATTTTGAGAGTCATTCTTATCTTTCACAAGATAATAACCAGCACCAGCTGCTGTTACATCAAGAACATATTCCTGTTTACCATCTGAATCTGAATCAGGAGTTTGTGTATTCTTCGTAGCCTTTGCTTCACCTGTCAAATAATTACCAATAGTTTGTGCAAAATTAGCAGCAAGAGTTGCATCAGCATTTTTTTCACCCAACTTTGCAGCGATTGCACTTGCTGTATCTAAGTTTGTAAATGGTGTTTCACCATTTTTATCAGCAATACCCTGAATTGCAGTCAAAAAGCCTTCAGCAGAAGAGTTAACATTATCGCCCCATTCAATATTACCAAGAGCACCATCGGTACTTAAAGAACCTTTGAAAATCTGATAAGCCTCATAAGTATGACCAGCATTATCATTGTTAATTGTGATTGAATACGTATCTACTGCACTTGCAGAGAACGAACTACTCATCGGAATGGCTGCACAAGCTGCCATCACTACGGCTGCGGCGAACGCTGCAGCTCTTCTTGCTCTTTTTGTGTTTTTCATAATAAACGCTCCTTTTCCTTTGTATCCATTTTTTAGATACATTTTAAATTTTTGTTGTGATGGCATTTCGCCATTTCGCATACGGTTCTCTGTTTATTCAGAACTCCTTGATATTATTGTAACACAAGTCCATGCGTTTGTCAAGGAGTTCTGAAACTTTTTCCAAAAATGTCAACAGAAGAACTCTAATTTTGTTTATTTTGCACAATTTCCATGGCGTTTCCGCCGAAATTGATAACAAACTACCAGTCCGCTGCCACCCATCAGCAGCAAGCCGATGAGATAATAGCGGGTCACGCCCGTTCCGCCGGTGCTGGGGAGGGTGTAGGAGGTATCCTGCTTGGTGTTCAGGACGATGATGTCTGTGCCGTCCACCTGTGCATCTGCCTTGATGGCGTTGCTCTGCGAGCTGTCAGCATCCTGGAACAGATAGCTTGGCGTATAGCCCGTGACAGGCTCTTCCACCGCCCAATAGTAGTAGGGGTTGCCGTTGCTGTCGGTAACCGGAAGATTCGTCACGCTGCCCTGCCAGTGGTCGGCTGCTTCGATTTCGAGCAGCAGACCGCTTGCCCAGTCGCTATCGGAAACTTCGCTTGCGTCAATGGTGTTTTCGAGAGCCTGTGTCTGAACGCCAGCGGTTTCGTTGGCGGCAGAGAGCAACTGTTCCGATTCGATGACAGCCGCTGCTGCAACGGCTCTGCGTGGGGCTGAGAGGGATTGGGGGGTGGTGGCATAATTGACAGTTATTGCAACATCGCCGGATAAGTCAGATTCAGCAAATGTAATCCGATTTAATTTAGATTGAATACCAGTAATTGTATACACTGTTCCATTTAATGTAACTTCACATTTTTCCTTTGATTCAATATTAAAACTATTAGAACTATCAGAATGAGAAAGATAGAAACCTCCTGCCCAATCTTCAGTGTTACCTCTAAGACGAACTCTCACATGATTAGTGCCTGTTAATTTCTTAGCATCAATCATAATGCTGCTAACTGCAACATCACTATGAGCATCATTGAACCAAACATCAGTTTCTTTACCAGATTCAATTGTCACTGTTTTTGTTTCACCGGATTCACTGCCACCAGAACCGCCGCCCGATTCTCCGCCGCCGGAACTGCTGTCACTAATCGTGTAGGTAATACCCGACACCGCTGAATTGTTGTGCCATACCTTGAAGAAGACATCTCCATCCGTATAGGTATTTCGAACAGTATGCGTCAAGGTCAATGTGCCATCTGAATTGATTGTTTGATTACCAAATTCCCATTGATACCAAGTTGGTGTTGTGGGATGATCGCTTCCACTATCATTGTATCCAAAGCAACCATTGATGGTAGTGCCTGCTGTACCTTTTACGGTAACTGTAATGGTTTTACCAGCAGATACGCCAGGAATTGTAAATACTTTTTCCTTCACAGTAGTGGTAGTTGTGGTTGTGGTTGTAGTTATTGTTGTGGTCGTAGTCGTGGTTGGCGTAGTTCCTCCACCAAAATCAATGACAGTATAGGATGTTCCGTCTTTATATGTGATTTTGATTTGTGTAATGGTGCAACTCTTTACAGTATCTTTCGGTCTAAAAATGATTTTTTCATTTTTAGATGCTGTTGTCTTTTCCCAAATAGCAGTATTGCCACTAACAGTACCAAAAGTATATCCATCACGAGTTTCTTTAGAAAAATAATTTTCATAATCATCAAATATATAAAGATCTTTCATACTGCCATCATCATTAAATTTAATCCAACTATTTGGCTTTGAACCTATCTCATTAAAAGCGTTAAAATACACATCAACTCCGTCATTACTTTTATTGGTAGGATAATCCTTAAACGAAACTTCCAACTTTTTAATATTTTCCTGCTTATCTGCTGGAATTTCAAAAATATAGGTTTTGCCACCTTCCAACACTTTTCCATTCGCCACTTGCTTCGGGTTAACAGTAACCGAAACTGTCTTTTCCTGTCCGTCCGAATCCCTTACAGTGAAAGAAGTCGAACCCGCTGCAACACCTGTTACAGTAATGTTTTTTCCACTTACAGAAGCCGTTGCAATGCTGTCAACTGGAGCTTGTGAGATTGTCACAGTCCGGTTTGCCTGAATCGTAGCCGTATCGCCAACAGAAACAGTTACATTGTCTTTATCCAAACTCAGCGGCAGTTCTGTAACGGTAATGGTAACAGGATTTGATGTTTTGCCGTTTCGCTCTGCAACAATGGTTGCTGTTCCGACTTTCGAACCAGTAACTGTATTACCGCTAATTGAAACAACATCAGTATTTGCTGTAATCGAATAAGTAACACCGCTACAATCGCTTCCATCACTCATACTTGGTGTCAGAGTTGCAGTTCCTTCAACTTGAATGCTTTTCGGCTCAATATCCAGATTCAAAGTTGGTTCTACCGATACAGTAACAAAAATCTGCTTTTCCATCGTTCCATCGGTAACTGTAATGGTGGTTTCGCCTGCTTCTTCACCAGTAATGGTCAAGGTTTTTCCGTCTTCAGAAATAGTTGCATTTGCAATTGTGTCATTTGCGATTTCCTTTACAGTAATCTTTTTGTTTGCAGTAACCGTTGCCGTTCCGTTGACACCAACAGAAACCGTTTCCGGTGTAACCTGCAAGGTCAGATTTGCAGTTGGAACATCGCTTGGATTTGTCGAACGATAAATCCGAACTCGAACTGCATCCTGCAAGTGCTGATTCGTTGCACCATCCGACCACTGCTTTTCAATCTGCAATGTAATCGCACGGGTATTGGTTACATGCAAGGTTGCAGTTTCGCCAGCTGCTGCAGTCACGCCGTTTTCTTCTCCAGTTCCATAAGAAACGGTATAGCCGCTGACCGCTGCTTCCTGTACCTTGTAATGGTAAGCATTTCCAAAAGCATCGCTTGCCGGAAGTCCTGTATAGGCAAACGTCCACCGGTTGCCGCTCGTTGTCGGTGTTGGTGTTGGAATTCTCAGTTCTTCCCAGAACCATTCACTTGTGTTTGCAGCATCAGAATTATCCTGTTTCTTGCCATTGCTTCGCAGCAAAGTCAGCGAAATGTTGCTTGGTCGATTAGATGCATCATCTTTCGCCCAAGTCTTTTCTACTGTAAGATTGATGTCAGTCGGCTGCTTCTGGTTCTTCACCAAAATTGGTGTGGTGCTGTTTGCCTGCTGTGCGTTGTTTTCATAGGTGACATCCCAGCCATCTGGAACATTCACTTCTTCTACACAATAGGTACCATTGTCAGCCGGAACATCAATCGCAGCACGCCAGTTGTTGCTGTTGTTCAGCGTAATGGTCAAATCTTGACCATTTTCCTGAACCGGTTCTTTGTTGGTGTAGTAGTCCTGAATTGCGTTGGAATAAGCGGTTGCCATCAGCTTATTGCCATCATCATTTGGATGACAGCCATCTTCCAAATAGGATTTTGGAACGACACTGTTAATGTCAACAAATTTAATTTTATAACCATTAGATGATGATAATGTATTTACCAAAGACTGAATTTGTGTATTGTAGTCTTTTACAAATCCATTTATCATTTTTTCAAATGCTTCGTTATAACTAATTTGTTGATACTGTACCACATTTCCAGTATTTTGGTCATAGTATTTAAACCAGTTTTCACTTACGACTTTTCCACTTGTAGCAGAAAAATTAAAGTCTGGAATACTTGCAACAAATATTACAGCATTTGGTGCTTTTTCATGAACTTTTTCAATTAAGGATTGCAGTCTATTGATGATTCCAGTACGATAATTACTGATAATATCATTTGTACCAGCCATTAACAGAACTACATCTGGCGAATTATTGAAATCGCTATCAATGTTTTCATAAATACCAGTGCGATTTTCTGTAAATGTCAAACCAAGTTCAGAAGCATTTCCTGAATTTACTGTTTTTATTGCATAGCCAGTACGTCCTTTTTTCCAAGTCCCTGCATCTCCATCAACAGAAATCTGATTGGCGTTCAAATCATTTTTTAGATATGTCCAATAGCCCTGATAATTATTTCCATCACCATTTGTGATAGAATCGCCAATTGCAAGCACTTTCAAGTTAGCTGGTGCTGTTGTTCCAGTCTTTTTATACACCTTCAGCGTGATTCCCTGCAAATTTGCCATATTATTTACGATCAGATTTCCATCTTCATCATACAGATTGGTAATCAGATTTCCATCTTCATCATACCACTGCTTCTGTACTGTAATCGCACTTCTGCTGTTGGTGATGGTGTAGTTGGTCTTGTAGGCTGTGCTGTTGCTGGATTTCGTGTAAGTTGCTGTATACTTATCCTTGTTTGCAATCGTACTGTTTGCGGTATCTTCCCATACATAATAATAATATGGTTGATCGCTATCATTTTTCAGCGGCAGTTCCGCCCAAGTATAACTCCAGTCGTTATCCTTGTTCAGCGTTACAGTCTTGTCAGCCAGCTTTGTTGCGTTTTTATTCAACCAATCCAAGCTGAATGTTGTACCACTCGGCAGAGCAGTCGTAGACTGATACAAATCTACCGATACTGTATCTGCATCGTGCAGATTTTCGCCATCGCTCCAAGCTTTCTGAACCGTTACAGAAGCATCGGTTGGCTGTGTGCTCTTGTTGGTAACGATAATTTCACCAGTATTTTGGTTTAAGTTAAATACGCAGCTGATAACCATATTGCTGGTATCCACGCCTGTTTCTGTTACCTCAAACCGCTTGTAAACACTCAAATCTTTATTGCCAATCAAGCTTGTAATATCTAGCTGCCAGCTGTTCGTATCGCCCAGTGTAACTGGATTTGTAAACAATGCTTCTTTGGTTTCATTGCCAACAGCATCCACTTTAATACCGAAAACTGTAACATCAACAGAATTCGACAGCGGTTTCATATCCTCATTGTTGACATTTTTCCACACTTTTTTCAGCATCAGACGCTGTGTGTTCTGAATCTGAACCGTTGCATCTCCATTGGCTGCATTGTTCTGATAAATCGGCAAATATCCGCCGAGGTCAGAACCATCTTTTTTATAGCTGCCATCTTCCTGCAAGGTATACGTGTTACCGCCATAAGTATAAGCAGTTTCCTTTACATAGTAGTAAATCGGCTTGCCAGCTTTTCCGTTCGGCAAATCTGTCCAAACTTTTGCATTTTCTTGATTTGTCAAAATCTTTGTTGCGTTAAAGCTGCTGTCCAGAATACACAAATCCGCTGCAGTTGCCAATATTGCACTGGCTGGAATGCCGCTGGTACTCTTTTCATATGACCAGTACAGTTCTACTGTAATTGAAGCATTTTCTGGAATTGTATTGGTACTATTTACCCACTGCTTCTGCACACCAATGTCAATCAATTCATTATTCGGAATATTGAGGTCATCACCCGATTTAATCTGTTGAATCTCGCTTTGGCTCACATCATGTGGAATATTATTTCCGCTGACATTGCTGTTAAAGGAGAAGTAATGATTCGGATTATAGTTGTTCAGGAATATAGTATAATCCTGTCCGTTGTAATTTGTCAGATTGCTGTTCAGATAGCCAGTCACCAATGCTCTGAAATCTGTACCAGACGGCAGATTCAAGTTGGAACCCTCATAACCTGCCGGAACAGAGATTTCTACCAGCTTATAGAGCACATTTTGTTCCAAGCTGATTTTCGGCTGTGTTCCTTCCACTTTGATGACATATGCATCTGTTGCATCTGCCTTTGGAACCATTTTTCCACTAAAAGTCTGATTGCCCCAAGTAATCGCTCCATCTGCATTCACCTTTGATGCATAATACCAGCTTCCGGATTCATACTTTGCCAGCAAGAAGCTTGCGTTCAAAGATTTGATGGTATAGTCACCAGTATTGACCTTATAAATCTTTGGAATCGGGTTGGTAGAAATCGTACCGCCAGACTGGAATACGGTATATTCCTGATTGTTATGAGAAGATTCTCCGGAGGCACTGTCTGCTTTCAGCTTTGCCGTGTTGGAGAAGGTAATCTTATCGCCTGCTGGCGGAACAAGACCGCTCTCCATTGGCACATAGCGGCCATTTTTTCTGACTTTGCAGCCATGAATGACAGATGGTGTATTCTTGTTGGCGATGATTTTATAGGAATAAGTCACCTGCAAATGGGTTGCATCCGGAACCGTCAGTTTCAGAAGAGCTGCACCCTTTTCGCCATCACTCTGCACACCATTTTCGCTGCAATCGAACTGCAGGGTATACTCACTGGCAGAGAGCTGCTGTTTGTCGCCGTTTGCATCAATCTTGTAAATATTGATGTTTCGCATCAGGACATCGACCAGATTTTCGCCATTTGTCGTTTCGCCACCATTCCAGTCGCTGTCATAATAGCTAACGGTTTTGAAGAGGTCTTCGATGTCGATGGTATCGCCGCTGGAAAGGGTTTTGCCCTGCGGGTTAATATCCAAGGTATAAGAGATATAACCCGGAAGAGCGGCTGACTGATAGGTTTTTGTGATGAGGTCGGTTGGGGTTTGGTTTTTGATGATGAGAGAAGCGGAAGCATTCGATTTTTCATCTGTGATTACATTATCTTTCATTAAGTATCTGTTTGCATTATTTGTAATCACATAATTTCCTTGTTTAACTTCTCTATCTAAATCTGTACACTTAATTTTTGTACTATAACTGATAAATGGGAATTTTGCTCCATTATTTGTAACTGGTCTATTAAATATTACAACAGCATGCCCTTTAAATTGTTCATTGCAAGACTGATCATAACTATAGCTTTTCCCATTGTAAGATAAACTACTTCCATTATAATTATCAGTATAATAATAAAAATTATTTTGATATGCATTATCCCACAGTTCCGCCTCTGTATATTTTTTCTGCATATCCATCGCAAAATTTTCTCTCCAAGTGAAAAGAGGAACTGGATAATAAGAACCTAATTTACTATGAATTTCTTTTAAGCAATCTGAAACATTTGAAATACCATATAATGGTATATGTACTGATTGAGTACCTTCGCACAATGTGAATCCATCAGGAAGAACATCAATAACAGGTGTTAATCTTGTATCCGTTGATCCAGTACATGTATCTGACACATCAGACTTAAAACGAATCAACCAGTTAAAAACATAATATTTTTCACCGTTTTCTTCTATTGTCGTCCATTCTTTTAAATCTTCTGCATCAATAGATTGAATTTCCTTTCCTTCTTTATCAATTACACTTTTTTCCATACCAACATCTTCTTTAAAATTGTTGGTAAGCGTCAATGTTCCATTGCTACCAAAACTATTTTCTGTAGAAGTAAAAGTATACTTACCTGTAATACCATTTGCAACAATAACAAATGAATTTTCATTAGCACTGATAGAGGCAGATGTGCTGCTTCCATTTGGAACATAACCAGTTTCAATCAAACGATAAGAATACTTTGTTTCTGTATAAGAACCATCCGGATTTACTTTAATTTCATTTGTAGGAAGGTCTGTAAATTTCTGATTCGATTTCCACCAAGTAGTTCCATCCCACTCTGTTGATACCGTAGAATTAGACGTATTTAATGTAATCGTTTTTCCCTCTACATTTTGCCACTCGCCGTTTTCTCCAGCTTTTCTTTGCAGCTGTAAGGTAACGCTTGTTGGGCGGACGGTTTCATTATCTCCTGTCCACTTCTTTTCCGGTGTCAGTTCAATGGATTTCAGCGTTTCATGCTTGTTTGTAATGGTAACAGTTCCGTCCGCTGTCAATTCCTGATTCTGATAGGATACCCGATAGAGTCCGTCAGCGTTACCTTGTGTATCCTTTGCCAGTGCGAACGCATTATTCTGAATCGCAACTTTCGTTCCATCTGTCTTTACATAGCCAACTTCTACAACCCGATAGGTATAGCTGATTCTGCCAGTACTGTCTGCGTTTTGATTTGGCAGATTGCTCCAGCTTGCGTGCCAGCTGTTAGAATCATTTAAGGTTTGCTGTGATTTTGTGGTATCGTTTTCCGGATAAGCTGTCCAGTCATTCGAATTGCTGGCTTTTCTCTGCAATTCTACGACAACGCCGGAAACACCATCCGGCTTGGACGGACTCCACTGCTTTGTAACACCAATCTGGAGATTCTTTTTTTCATAGACGGTGTTGGTGACAGAAATATTCGTATCAGAACTTACCTTTGTAACATTTTCAGCCAGAGCAGCCTTATAATAAGTATCTCCTACAACGAACGAGGTTTCCTTATTGGAATAGTAATCGCCGCTATCTGAAACTGTAAAGACTGTTTTTGTGTCATTCCCTATTTTGACTTCTGTTTCGATTAAGCGATATTCTTTTTCACTGGACAAGCCGCTCCATGCGGTTAAATTTTTGCCCCAGCCATTGCTTGCGTTCAGCGTAGCAGTCAGAGGTTTTCCGCTGCTATCCTTGACCGGATAGAATTTTCCATCACTATTCTCACTATTCTTGCTTACCAGAACAACGGTGATTTCTGTAATATCGCCATTGTAGTTTGTAATGATTTGGTTATTGGAATCTTTCCAATCCTTTACTGGTGTCAGGGAGATGTATGGATGGTATTTGTTGGTAACGCTTGCTGCTACATTATTCTGAGAAACAACACTACTAATACCGTTGTTGTCTGCCCGATAAATACCGCTATTGATTGAAATCTCACCATTTTTTATAGCAGTATCATTATTATACTTGATTTCCTGTACTCGATACTGATATGTTTTTGTAGTAGTGTCGCCTTTTGTAACACTAACAGGCAAATTGGAAACAGTTGTTGCCCAGTTGCCATTGCTATCTACTGTAACTTCTACCACACTTGCAGAACTATAATCATTATCGCCCTCAAACAAATAAGTGTTGCCGGATTGTTTCAAGTCTTTCCAGTCGCCAGTGTTATTTTCCTGATACTGAACCTTAAATGTAATACTATTTGGTCTTACATTTGCATTATCATTTGCCCAGTCCTTTCTAACGGTCATGTCAATCGTCTGCACTGGATTTTTCTTTTCAATGGTAACGCCCGGATTCGGTTCACCGCCGCCCTTGTCGGAAGAACCCTTGTTGTTAAAGGTATACTGTCCATAAGCAGCAGATTCTGGAATCGTAGCGGTTGTGCTGTATGTGAGAGAAATATAGTTATAATCTTTTGTTGTAGACAGGAATTTTACTTCGAATCCACTTTTATCTGCTTTTTCGACAACTTCATAATCTATACCTTTTGTCAATGTTTTTGGTGTATCACCAGAGTTCGTTCTTGCAGAGACTTTTAAAGCAGCTAATTGATTAGGTGTAATGGTATGTGTCCCATTTGTAGAAGCTGTCAAGGTATCCTGATAAATATAGCCATCAAAGCTGCCATCTCTTGTAATGTCCACTTTCCAAGAAAACTCTTGCGAAATTGCATTGCTCTGTGATAAACTCATATTTTGACTGCGAGCTGTTTTTGCAATGGTATTTCTGGACTTTACAGAAACAGATACAACGGTTGTTTTGGTAAATTTATCTTTAATTTCGTTGGTGACAACGGTTGTCACTTCTGCATTGGTATCATTATTCGGAACAGAAACTTTTGTTTTGTATTGCAATGTAACAGCCTGTTGAATATCATTTGTAAATGTTAATTTGCCATTTTCAATTTTAAAATCAGATGTATTGCAATCTGTCAACTGGAAATCACCTGCTGATGTTGGGAACTGACTATCTTCCAGATAATAATCCTTCAGGGAATAGCCATTTACCGGCGTTACCTGAATCGTCCAAGTAATCTCGTGGGTATCCTGATTGTAATCACCTTTTTTATTGACAGAAATCATTTCTGATTCTTTCTTATATTGCACAGTTTTTTCTGCATTTCCACCAGTCGGCTTTCCGTCTGGATAGTTAACAGAAACGCTGTTTGTATTGTCGCCATCATTTGCATCTGCACTATAATTTAAGGTAACTCCTGTTACATTATCCGCTACATTCAATGTCCAAGTGCCATCACCATTTTTCGTCAACGTGCCGCCACTTGGTGAAATGGTAACACCGTTTTCCGGCAAATTAGCATCCTTAATCTGATAGCCATTCAGAGATGTATTGTATTCATTTGTAATCGTAATCGTCCAGTCGATTTTATTACCTCTGGGCTTGTTATGTTCATAGTCTGCTTCTCCGTATTTGGTAACATGGATTGGTGTTTTGCTAAGTTCAACTGTTTTTGAATCTTTAATAGGCTCTTCCCCATCCTTTTGAAGGGTTGCCTCATTTTTCACGCTGCCAGCCTGCAAATCCGCTGTTCCAATTTTTGTGCGATAGGTAATGGTTACATTGCCAGTATTATTTTCATCAAAGGTTACTTTTTTGCTGTTGAAATCATATATTGCCGCACCAGCTGGGGTAATGGAAACATCACCAGAAGCCTTTTGCAACATATTATCAACCAAAGTATAATCTTTCAAAGAAAGTCCGTTTGGATTTACATTAATCGTCCATACAATGTCGCCATTATTGGCAGAGTCTACCAAACCATTTTTGGTTAAGCTTACATTCTTATCTTGAAACTTGACCGTGATTTCCTCTCCACCAATTTTAATGGTTTGGTCACCGCTGGCATCATTTTTACGGTTTACTGTACCAGAAAAATAAAAACTACCTGTTAAATCACCAGTCTTATCTTCAGCATCAACATAATTGTCAATATAATCTTGCGTCAATTTGATTTTTATACGTTTTTCAGTACTATCAAATGTATATGTAGCAGCTTCTTTGTCTACACTATAATCTGAGTCAAATATTTTTCCATCTTCAATGCTTGTTACATTCAAATTATCATAATCAATGTATAAATCATACTCACTATTTTTATCGAATCTATTTTTCATTTTTAAAAGAGTATATTTAATAAAAAATGATAGATTTGCAGAATTTCCGTCTTTATTATAATCGTTATCCGTTATATCTTTGTTATTTGCATCCTTATCTGTAATTGTAATTTCATGTGTACTGGAACTTGTTATCAAATCAATTGGTGCACTTTCTCCCAGCAGCATGATATTTTCTTCCGCCGGCTCTGCATCAATGGTATCCACCGCTGCTGCATCGTCCAAATCCTGCATGGTCATACTAATGGCGGGCATAATCAGACTGCTGACAACAGAAAACACAATCATCAAAGACAAAACTGCCGTAAAAATTCTTCTCTTCTTTTGATATTGATGTTCTGTCAGAAATTCCTGAATTTTCTGATTGATGTTCATAAAAAATGCCCTCCTTCATTGGATAAAATGAAATACCCTTACATTACTGAATTGTTCCAATTTCTTTTAATGGCCAAACCCGAAGAATGACCCTGCCAACAACATATTCCTCTGCAATACAGCCAACCACACTCGAACGGCTGTCTACAGAAGTAGCACGATGGTCACCCATTACAAAGATCCGGCTTTCCGGAACTTGATACGGCAACTCCAAATCACATTCGCCAAATGCCAGTTCATTGACATATGGTTCTTCTAACGCTGTTCCATTGACGTAAACCGTTCCGTCCTCTTTGATGTCAATCACATCGCCGGCAACGCCAATGACTCGCTTCAATAAGATTTTGTTGTTAAAATAAAAAGCAACCACATCGCCGCTTTTGAAGTTGCTCCGCTTTCCGCAAATCACCAACTCATCATTCATTAATGTAGGTGTCATGCTCGTTCCTGTCACACGCAGAACCGGCAAAAACAGCATCGAAATCAACACGGCAACCGCTGCAACCACCAGCAAAGAAGAAATGGTGCTCCGCAGCATCTTCCGAAAGTCTTTTTGGTATCGGATTCGTTTCAGTTCCTCCGTCAGCTGTGCAGCAGTTGGAAAATTCATCGTTTGCTTCTCCATCGAACCGCCTCCTTACTGAGAATCCGCCGGAACTTCCGGTGATGCCGATTTTGTTTCTTTGGATTCTGCTTGGATGCGTTTCCGATAAGCAGCGGTTTCATCCTCAACTGCTTTTAATATTTTTTGAACTGCCAGCACTGCATCTGTTTCCACCTGATGCAAAACGTTCTGTTCCGCTGTTTTCAGCTGTTCTTGCAATGCATCCCGTTCTGCCTGCACTCGATCCAATTCATTCCGCAGGGCAATCATCATTTCCAGCAGTTCTGTTTTTTTCAGTTTTCGCAGTTCTTTTTGTGTCATGATTGTTCCTCTATTCTTTTTGCAATTCTTTTTCTCAAGTATGGGAACCCATTTTCAGAGCATTTCCCTTTATTTCAATTCTATAAACACATCATAACAATATTATACCAATCCGCCTGCACTTTGTCAAGGCTATTTTAAGATTCGTCACGATTTCATCATGATTTTCGTCTGCTTTCTCAATTCACACGTTCCATTTTTGTATATATTGCACAATATTTTTTCCAAAAATCGTGCTAATTTTAATTAAAATAGATGTTGCACACGAAAAAGCACCTGATTTCAACGAAAATACTTAAAAAAGTTTTCTTATATTTCCAGAAATGGAATCCTTATATTTCAACAAATTCGTTTATTTTACCGATTATTTGTAGAAAAAGTTCTTGCAAGATGCTTGCAGAATATGAAATCCTATGGTATAATGAAAAAAAATTCGGAGGTTCTTTCTATGCGAATTGCACTTGCACAAACAGAAATTTTTCCCAAACAATACAAAAAAAACAAGGAAACAGCTCTCTCCATCTGCAATCTCGCACAGGCGATGGAAGTACGGCTGCTGCTGTTTCCGGAGATGAGCTTCACCGGCTTCAATATGGATACACATTCCAGTATTGCCGCTGGTTTGGATACTGTCCCTTGGATGCAGAAGTTGGCAACCACTGGGAAATGCTATCTTGGATTTGGTTGGGTCAAGGCTACCAAAAACGGAAAAGCAGAAAACCATTACAGCATTGTTGCTCCGGACGGTTCACTTTTCTTCGATATGGTAAAACTACACCCCTTTTCCTACGCACAAGAAGACCAATTTTTTGAAAAGGGCAATGCTCTGCCAATCTGTGAAATTGATGGGACTCGGTTCGGCTGTTTAATTTGCTATGATTTGCGGTTTCCGGAAGTTTTTTCTGCTCTCGCTCCAAAAACAGACTGTATTCTTGTTCCGGCAAACTGGCCGGAACGCCGAAAGCTGCATTGGTGCAGCCTGCTGACTGCCCGAGCAATCGAGAATCAGGTCTATGTAGCCGGAATCAACTGTGTTGGCACACAAGACGGGCTGCATTACAGCGGTGACAGTCGTTTCATTGCTCCAGATGGCACAATTTTACAGGACTGCCGCAGTGCATCTGGTTGTTTTGTCTGTGACCTCTCCGCAAAAACCGTTGCAGAAACCCGACAGGCGTTTCCCGTACAGAAAGACCGCCGTCCCGATTTTTATCGAAGTATACTATTATAATAGGAAAAATCACACAAATTTGATGTTAGACACAAAAAACCCGTTCCGATGCAGCTGCACCGAAACGGGTTTGTTTGTTTATTTTATGCCCATGATGTGTGTCAAAACAATGTTGTCAATGAAAAGAACTGGTAGGTTGCAAATTAATATGCAACACCCTGCCACTTCATTGCATCTGCAACCTTCAGGAAGCCAGCGATGTTTGCACCAACAACCAGGTCGCCTTCAACGCCATATTCCTTGGATCTGTCATATGCATTGTGGAAGATGTTGATCATGATGCCCTTCAGCTTTGCATCAACTTCTTCAAATGTCCAAGACAGACGTTCGCTGTTCTGAGACATTTCCAGACCAGATGTTGCAACGCCGCCTGCGTTTGCAGCCTTTGCCGGGCCAAACAGCAGACCGTTCTTCTGGAATACTGCAATTGCTTCCGGTGTAGACGGCATGTTTGCACCTTCTGCAACAACCTTTGTACCATTTGCAACCAGGATCTTAGCGGATTCTTCGTCGATTTCGTTCTGTGTTGCACACGGCAGAGCGATGTCGCACTTGATTGTCCAGATACCCTTGCAGCCTTCTGTGTAGGTTGCACCTTCTACCCGGTTTACATATTCCTTGATTCTTCCTCTTTCTACTTCCTTGATCTGCTTTACAACATCGAGGTTAATGCCGTTCGGATCGTAGATGTAGCCGTTGGAGTCAGACAGAGCAACAACCTTGCCGCCCAGCTGAGTAGCCTTTTCAGTTGCATAGATTGCAACGTTACCAGAACCAGAAACAACGATGGTCTTACCCTTAACGGTATCGTTCTTCATAACGTTCATCATTTCTTCTGTGAAGTACAGCAGACCGTAACCGGTAGCTTCTGTTCTTGCCAGAGAACCGCCGTAGGACAGAGCCTTACCAGTCAGAACGCCAGTGAATTCGTTCCGCAGTCTCTTGTACTGACCGAACATGTAACCGATTTCTCTTGCACCAGTACCGATATCACCAGCCGGAACGTCGGTGTCAGCACCAATGTGCTTGCAGAGTTCTGTCATGAAGCTCTGGCAGAAACGCATAACTTCCCCGTCGGACTTGCCCTTCGGATCGAAGTCAGAACCGCCCTTGCCGCCGCCCATCGGCAGTGTGGTCAGGCTGTTCTTGAAGATCTGTTCAAAGCCCAGGAACTTGATAACAGACGGGCAAACAGACGGGTGCAGACGCAGACCGCCCTTGTACGGACCAATTGCAGAATTGAACTGGCAACGGTAACCGTGGTTTACCTGTACCTTACCATTATCATCTACCCAAGAAACACGGAAGCTGATCATCCGTTCCGGTTCTACGATCCGGTCGATAACGCCGTTTGTTTCATAGGACGGATCCTTTGCAACAACCGGTTCCAGAGACTGCAGTACTTCACCAACAGCCTGTAAAAATTCTGGTTCATTTGCGTAGCACTTTGCAGTCTTGTCATATACGCCCTGCAAGTACTGATTCTTAAATGTGAACACCATGGGTCAAAACCTCCTGCATAAAATTAAAGTCAGTTTTTACGATGAGGGAACGGTGTCGTTCGCCTCACGTAATTTATATTATACACTCTTTTTCTTCGTTTTTCAAGAAAAAAGAAAAGAAAAACAAAAAAATTTGATTCTGTAGCAAGAACCCACCTAAAAAAACAAATTCCCCCCATCAGAAACCATGATTTATTAAGAATTTACCCTTCAAACCATCATTCTGAAAACTCTATACCGTTTCCCTGTGGTGGACGGATGTCCGCCGTCCCGCATCATTTTCCCGATTTTTTGATTTTTCCGCACCAATTTTTTCTATTTTTCGCCCGAAACACAAAAAAGTCCAGCCGATTCCAACGAACCGACCAGACTTTCAAAAATAAAGTTTCTGAATGTTTCTCTTCACATTACGGGAACAAGCCCTTGATGACTTCTGCATCAATCAGCCGTTGCAATGCCACCACATACGCACCCATTCGCAGCGTGCAGTGTTTTTCCTGAGCGGTTTCATAGAGGGCTGCGAATGCCTTTGTCATCAGCTTTTCCAGCATCTCGTTGACCTGTTCCCGCTCCCAAGTGAGTTCCTGAATATTTTGCACCCACTCGAAATAGGATACAATGACACCGCCACTATTTGCAAAAATATCCGGCACTAACACAATGCCACGCTGTTCCAGAATCTTATCTGCTGCCGCAGTAGTTGGACCATTTGCACCCTCTACAATGAACTTGCACTGCATTTCTGCTGCAATTTCCGCATCAATCTGATTTTCCAGAGCCGCCGGTACAAATACATCACAGGCACAAGTCAGCAATTCCCGATTGGAAATATGCTGGATACCAGCACCGTTATAATCTTTCAGCAGACCGCCGTTTCCGGTATAGGCTGCAATTGCATCCGCATCCAGTCCATCTGCACAATAAATCCCGCCGGAAACATCGCTCAATGCAACAATTTTTGCATTCCGATGATAAAAAATCTTTGCTGCATTGCTGCCAACATTGCCCATGCCCTGAATGGCAACCGCCGTTCCAGCCAATTCTTTTCCATGCTTTCCTAAAATCAGTTTGGTACTGATGACAACCCCTCTACCCGTTGCAGACGGTCTGCCCTTTGAGCCACCCAGTTCCACTGGTTTTCCGGTTACAACGCCCGGACACGGCTTTCCTTTCAGCATGCTGTAGGTATCCAGCACCCATGCCATCGTTTGTGCATTGGTGTTGACATCCGGTGCTGGGATGTCCTTATCCTGTCCAATCAGCGGTTCAATGGCGTAAGTATACCGCCGTGTCAGTCGACATAATTCCCGTTTCGATAGCGTATGCGGGTCAACCCGTACACCGCCCTTTGCACCGCCATACGGAATATTTGCAACGGCACACTTCAAGGACATCCATGTCGCCAGTGCTTTGACCTCATCCAGATTGACATCCTGATGAAACCGGATTCCGCCCTTAAATGGTCCACGGATGTTGGAATGCTGCACCCGCCAGCCCTCGAACACGTGAATACTGCCGTCATCCATTTCCACCGGCAAATACACTTTCGTTTCCCGCTGCGGATTTCGGATAATTTCAAACATTGTCCGGTCAATTCCGCCCACTTCCATGGCTTCTTCCATGACAGTCTGTACATTCTCAAACGGATTATATGGCTTTTCCATTCAGTACCTCCACATTGTAAACAGATTTGTTTTTGTTTCTGCATGTCTGCCGTTCGGCAGGAATTTGTTTTTCGCTTCCTTTCGCAAACAGAACACCATTCTGTGATTTTAAAAGTCTGTCGCTATCCTGTAGAAACATAAAAAAGCAATGTCGAACTGTCTGAATTTCTGTATGAGTATCATTATACACTTTTTAAATCATTTTGCAAGGGCTATTCAGAAAAAGAAAAGAAAAAAATCATTCCATCCTATCCAAATAATAAAAAATCAGTTTGATTGAAAAAAACCATCTTTTTCAAAGAATTCTGTTCGTGCAATTTGTTTTTGAAAGCAAAAACGTGTTTCTATAGAAAATTCAATTGTCTCTCCCTCACGGACAGCAATGCAAATTTTTCTTTTTTCAAATAAAAAAGAAGGGCATCTGTTTCCAGATACCCTTGTTTTCTGTATGAATAAATTTGCTTATTCCGGATTTGCTTCGGAATCTTCTTCTGCTGGTGCAGCAGCATCCAATGTTGTAGCTACGGTTGTCGTTGCTCCTCCGGCAGCACCTGCTCCCGTATTTTTCTGCATTGCATTTGCTAGCAGGCAATCTTTCCAGAGTGGCAGCGAGCTACCGCCCAAGTGAATGCCATCTGAAGTATAGTCCGAATTTAAGTAGCCACTGCTGTCCACCAAAGAAGGATTCAGGTCAATATAAAAGACCTGCTTGTTATCGGCAATCTGAGACAACAATGCATTTTTTTCGTTGATATTTGCATTGCTGATGACATCGGTTTCCGCCGAGGCTGCAACATTGATGATACTTTGTACATAGACAATCGCATCCGGCTGCATCTGGCAAATCTGTTGTACTACAGACTGATAATATTCTACGAACGACTCAGACGTACCCGTACCCAGTTCGTTGATGCCAAACATGATATAAATCTTTCCGTACTGCTTGGCAGTCAGCAAGCCCGTCAGCGTATTGCTTGAACCGCTTTCCGGCGGGACATCAATATTTGCATCCAGGACATCATAAATTGTCATGCCAACATCGGCAAAGAAATCCGTACTTTCCGGCATATCGCCAAAGAGATACATGCCTACAGTTCGAGAGTTTCCGATAAACAGAGCATCTTCAAAATAGCTTTCATCCGCATTTGCAAGCGGAACATATTCCCCAGCCGCTTCTGTTGTAACGGTTGTTGTCGTCAAATCACTGCCGGAAACAGCGGTTTCGCTGCCGTCCGGTGTTGCTCCATCATTGGCAGGCGGTGCAGTGGTTGCTGCCTCTGTCGCAACGGTTGTAATTTTTGCGACCGTTGTCGGAGCAGCCTTTTGACTGTCATCCTCTTTTTTCAGCAGTTCCCACGGAATCAGCAGAGAGGTCAGCAGTACACAAATCAACAGGGGGCATTGCTTTAAAAAATCCATGAAATCTCCTCTCCTTAGAACTGATAATACAGGAATGGGTTACTGGTCTGGGTCTGCATCTTATAAACAGACATCAGATAAATCAAAACCAGTCCCAAAATCACCAGTTTACTGTTTTTATGTTTTTCATACCATCTGGACGGGAACGGCAGACAGAACACAACGCAAGCGATTAACAAATACCAGTAATCGTGCAGTGCCCGTATAACATCCTTGGTATTGACAAAGCTTGCAGTATTGTCTGCAAAGAACGGGAACAGACGGGAGAAATACGTTGCAATATCCTGCATATTCGGCAGGGCAAATACCACCCATGTCAGCGGAATCAGGAAAATCACATAAATATGTTTCAGTACCTTTGTTTTTGCCAGCAGTTTTCCCAGCCCCAGCCGTTCAATCGTCAGGAGCACGAAGAAAATCAGTCCCCACAACACAAAGTTCCAGCTTGCACCGTGCCAAAGTCCGGTAAATGCCCAGACCACAAACGTATTCCGAATGGTCTTTGCAAAGCTGCACCGACTTCCGCCCAGCGGAAAATATAAGTACTTCTTGAACCAGCGTCCTAATGTCATATGCCATCTCCGCCAGAATTCCGCCATCGAACCGGAAATATAGGGGTGGTCAAAGTTTCTCGGCACATACAAGCCCAGCATCTGCCCCAGACCCATCGCCATCAGGGAATAACCGGCGAAGTCAAAATACAGCTGGAAACTATATCCGAATGCCCCCAGCCATGCATATGGGCAGGACAGTGTTTCATAGCCATAACGGGACATCCCAGCCCAGAGCGTTCCCATCGGATTTGCAAGCAGCATCTTTGCACCCATACCCAGAATAAAGGTCTTTAGCCCCGATTCCAGATTCAGCACAGAGCAGTGCCGGCGGAGCAAAGTCGGTTCTAGCTCGCTGTAAAGTCCGATTGGCCCAGAGGTAACTTGCGGGAACATCGCAATATACACGCCCAAATTAATGATATTCTTAACCGGACGCTGTTCACCTCGATAGACATCCACTAAGTAAGAAACCACTTGGAATGTATAAAAGCTGATGCCCAACGGCATGACCACGGAAATGGTTGGAATCTGAATGTGGGTCGCCGTGAGCAAGGCATTGATGTTTTCGATAAAGAAGTTGGTATACTTGAAAAATACCAGCAGCCCGAAGTTATAAATCAAGCCAAGTATGAGTAAGGGCTTCCTTTGTGCCCGCCTCTCTCCAATCAACCTACCAAATGTATAGTTGACGACAATCGACAGCATCAGCAACAGCAAATAGAAATGCTGTCCCCACGCATAAAATACAAAGCTGCCAATCAACAAGATCATGTTTTTATATCGTGTCGGCACGACATAATAAACGATCAGGAAGATGGGCAAGAATCGAAACATGAATTCAATCGTTGTGAATGACATAAATCCTCCCTAATTCCCTATTTTTTTGTTTCTGAATGCATCTGGAAAACACGATTCTTATTATAGACGTTTTTTTGCAATCTGTCAAGTAGGCATGCAAATTTCGAATATTGATTTTTTAATTTTTATATTTCGGGTTTGGTTATTCTCATTCTATGCAGCCATCCCTGCAACCTTTCCGCCTGATCTTCATGCAGAGAAAAAGCGTGCACACAATCGCATGCACGCTTTCTTGTCAATCAGGAAATGGTTATAATCTTGTCAGGAACTGTGCCAGCAGCACAACCAGAATCAATGCAATTGGATAGGTTGCAGCATAAGCAGAAGCTACATTCGGGGTATTGGCTGTTTTAATCAGCGTGCCCAACGCCGGCGTACTGGTCATACCACCGCAAATCGAACCCAAATTGTTAAACAGGCTCAGCTTCAAAACATACTTTGCAAACAGGAATCCAACAATCATGGGAATCAAAGTCATCAATGCTCCCCACAGGAACAGCAATGCCCCGTATTCCTTCAAGACAGCAACAAATTCTGCACCGCCGTCCATACCAGCACCAATTAAGAACAGAATCAAGCCCAATTCCTGAAACAGGCTCAAAACGTGCTGGTCAACTTTCAGGCTCAGCTTGCCGATTCTGCCGAAGTGTCCAAAAATTAAGCCTATAATCAATGGGCCACCCGTTGTTCCCAGATTGAATGAACCTTTTCCCAACGGAATATGAAACGAACCCAGTATCAACCCTAGCATCACTGCTAAGAAAAATGCTGCGATGCCGAACTTATCCATTTCAAACAGCTTTTTCTGCTTGCCGCCAACTGCATCATTCGACTGAATCGAAACCAGCTTTGCCCGTTCTTCATCCATGTTTGCATGCAGGATTTTCGGGATAATCTGAACGAACAATACAACGCCGATAACCCCAAACGGGTACGCAATCGCATAGCCAACGGCAACATTGCCATAGAGCGGACTTGCTTCTCCAACGGCTTCCTGTGCTGCTGCAAATGCCGGCGTACTGGTCAACGCACCGGCAAACAGTCCAACGCTCATGGACGAATTGATGTTTGGAACAAGCAGCGTAATGGCTGCACAAACCAGACATCCGGTAATAATGATAATGCCACCCAGTGCCACATAGGACTTTGCATTCTTTTTCAGGTTCTTAAAGAAGCTCGGCCCTGCAATCAATCCAACAGAGGTTACAAACAAAACCAACCCCAGATTCTGCACCAACTTAAAATAGTGGTCAACTGCCGGCAGGCTCTCCTGCCAAGAGGCAATGTCTTGAAACGCAACGCCCTTGAAATGTCCGGCAACCAGTGCAACCAAAAAGATTGCAGCAGAGCCCAACGATACGCCCTTGATGGAAATTTTTCCGACCAGGTAGCCGACAACAATAATTGCAAAGATGAAAAACAAGACCAGCGTCATTGCTTTCATGCTGAAAATATGCGTTCCGGCAACCTCCAGAAGTTCAAACTTCATGCATATGTTCTCCTTTTTTGTTTTTCATGAATGACGAAATCATACCCCTGTGTTTCTTTTTTTGCTGGGCGAATGGGAAAAATGACCAGACCGCACGTTTCCGATTCGTCCCGCAAGACCTGATTGACAAAAAATAAGATACGCCGTTTCTCTTGGTTTCTGCAATCTATTCTCTAAAGATGGGACTTCCTCAGAGTATCACAAAAAAGAAAAGAAAAGAAAGAGCGTAGACAAGTGCTGATTTCTGCATTCATTCTTTTGATTATAGCACGTTTTTTCTTTCTCTGTCAAGACAAAAATCAAAATTTTGACACGCATTCCCCTACTTTTTTGAAAAATCCGCTTTTTTTGAAAAAAACTTTTCCTTTTGCGGAAAATCGCCCGTATTCCCTGCAAAAAAATAAAAAAAACCGAAAAAAGACTTTTCTTTTTCAATCGTGTGTGGTATAATAAAGAAAAGCGGTTTTCTGTGTGCAAGGGGTGCATACAAACCAAAAGGAGGCAATTTCTATGCAGGAAAAAAAGAGAAAGAAAAAGAACCCAGCTGCTGAACAGGAGGAACAGACCAAAAAAATGCAGTCTGTCGCCGAAACCGCTTCGGAACAACCGACAGCAGAAGAACCGCCGAAGGAATCGGCTCAAAAATCGTCCAAATCCAAACAAAAACCAACGGCTTCTGGCTCAGCCAATACAAAAGAAAACCGACGGACAGGCTGGATTTTGGCAGAAGTTGCAATCTCTGCTGCTCTGTTGGTTGCCATGCGGCTGACGCTGCTGCATCCATTTCTGGATAACTGGACGGAAGTCAACACAATGTCCGGCAGCACCTGGCTGGAGGATAACGCCCAGCAAGTTCCACTCACCACAACCACGCCGGATTCTACAGACCCAACAGGAACAACGGATTCCAACAAAAATGGCAATCAGAGCGACCTGTACAAGAGCGTTTCCATGGACAATCAGGAAATTCACAACGGGGATTTGATTCTGGTCAACAACTCCACCGCCTATGAGAGCACAGACGAAAACGAATTGGAAGCGGTTTATGAAAAGAAAACGGATTCCTATTCTGTCAGCGGCTCAGAACTAATGCTGCGGGGCGATGTCATTGACAACCTGAATCATATGCTGGATGACTTCCAGACGGAAACTGGTCACAGTGATATTATCATTATCAGCGGCTATCGTACTACGGAACAGCAGCAGGAATTATATGATGCTGATTTAGAGGACACGGGCGAAGATACGTCTACGCTGGTTGCAAAGCCCGGATACAGTGAACATGAAACTGGCTATGCCATGGACTTTTCACTGTTTGAAGATGGTATTTCTGCCGACTATGACGGCACAGGGGAATATGACTGGATCAACCAGAACTGTGCTCACTATGGGTTCATTCTGCGGTATCCGGAAAATAAAACCGACCTGACAGAAATCCGGTATGAATCTTGGCACTATCGCTATGTGGGGCAGCCTCACGCTTATTATATGCAGCAAAACGACCTTTGTTTAGAGGAATATATTGAAACACTGAAAGATTATTCCGTTGACAAACCGTTGGAAATCACCAACTGGGACGGAAAGGTTTATCAGGTCTATTATGTACCGGCAGAAGCTGGCGACAGCACGTATGTCATGGTACCGCCGGATCAGGAATACACCGTTTCCGGAAACAATGTCGATGGATTCATCATTACTGTTGATACTGGGGTAACCAATCTGGATGAAGCCGAAGCGAAAACAACAACGACAACGGCAACCAGTGACAGCGAGGATACAGAAACAACCGAAACGGAAACCGAAACCGATGCACTGGCAGAAACTGATTGGAATACAGAAGATTGGGAATATTAACGAAAATCGCATTTTTTACAAAAAGACGATGCCGACTGTAACAAGTTGGCATCGTCTTTTTCTGTTTTGAATCACATTTATTCCTCTACACCACGGTTTCATCATTCATGAACCCCCTTCCTCCTGCATAAACTGAACCAAACCCATAGACAGGAGGGACTTCATGCAACGAAAAAGTATTCTCAAAGATACCATTCAATTGACCGTGGTACAGTTTTTTCTGGAATGGGTAAGTTTATTGCTGAACGTCTGGCTCACGCACCGCATTGGTGCTGCAACCGTCGGGATTGTCGCATTGACCAGCTCTTTTTTTCAGCTGGCGGCAGTCGCTGCCAACGGCAACGGCTTTCTCTGCACCAGCCGTTTTGTATCAGAAGAGTTGGGAAAGCCCAACGGCAACCCTAACCGTGTTTTAGGCTATGCCATTGGTTTTTGTCTGCTATTAGGGATTCCGGTTTCTGCCCTGATTTTTTGCAGTGCCGAACCGCTGAGCCTGCGATTCCTGAAAAGTGCAGACCTTGCCGCTGCTGTCCGCATTTTCACATTGATTTTACCGCTGGGCGGTGTTTGTTCCTGTTTAAAAGGCTATTTGAATGCCGTCTGTCGAGTGGCAGACCCTGCCATCTGCGATATTGTCGAATGTCTGAGCCGCTGCGGTGTTCTCATGCTGTTGTTGCAGCTGCAATCTGTTCATACGAACGCCTCTGTCTGCATGGCAATGGCATATAGCACCGGATGCAGTACGATTTTAGGCTTTTTCTGCCTGCTCTGGTTCTGCTGGAGAAGCCGCCTGCACCAGACGGGAACATGCTCGCTCTCTTTTGGCAGATACATTCATGCAGCGATACCCGTTTTATTCGGCGGATGCTTAACAGCTGCTCTGAGCAGCACCAACGATGCTTTGATTCCGGTCACGCTCCGGCAAGCTGGAAACTCCACGGAATTGGCACTGAGCCAGTTCGGCACATTTGAAGCAATTGTAATTCCGGTGCTATTTTTTCCATCTACCATTCTCTGTGCTCTCTCCGGTATCTTAATCACAGAAGCTGCCCGTGCAACGGCTGCCAACAACCAAGCCCACTTGCAGCGGCTGACAAAAGCAGTCATCCAGAAAACGTTGCAGCTCTCTATTTTTATCGCTGCCGGATTGCTGTTATATGGCAATCTCATTGGTACATTGTTAGATGGCGGAGCATTAGCAGGCCATTTGATTCGTCTGTTAGCTCCTGTTGTGCCCTTCATCTATCTGGAAATCGTCTTAGAAGCCCTTTTAAAGGGCATGGGGCAGCAGTCGTTCTCCTCCCTCAACTACTTAGCAGAATATACGATTCGGATTGCAATTGTTTTAGTTTGCATTCCAAAATTCGGCTTTTACGGAATCGTGCTCTCCTACTACGCTAGCAATGTTTGCGGAAACTGTTTCCGCCTCTGGAAAACCTGCAAAACTGCTCGTATTCGCTTTTCGTTCTGGAGTGATGTCGGATTTCCGCTGTTTGCAGCAGCACTGGCATTTCAAGTGCCACTTTGTGGGCTGCGGTTGCTGCATGGTATGCAGTTCGCATGGATTTGCCTGCTGCCTGCTATCCTCATTGATTATGCTCTGCTCAAAAGTTACGGGAAAATCACTGCGATTCCGCTGCTCTCCAAAAAACAGCGTGCCTGCTCTTCCGCCTGATTACTCAATAATATCTGCAAAGGTGCAGCCCGTCACTTTCTGAATATCCAACGGAGAAACTTCCAACTGATGCCCGATTTTCCCAGCACTGCACAAAATCGTATCAAATTGCAGGGCACTTTCATGGATGACCGTTGGAAACAGCTTTTTCATGCCGATGGGAGAACAACCGCCGTGTACATATCCGGTCAACGGCAGCAATTCTTTCTCTTTTATCATCGAAACTGCTTTTTCCCCGACAGCAGCCGCTGCCTTTTTCAAATGCAAAGTTTCTGCAACAGGCAGCATAAAAACATAATGATTCCCAGATTTTCCAACCGTAACCAGCGTTTTAAATACCTGTTCCGGCGGCTGCCCGAGTGCCTGTGCCAGTTCTACACCTGTATTCTCTTTTGTCGCTGCTGGCCAGCTGCGGTGCTGATAGGAAACCTTTTCCCGTTCTAAAATTCGAATTGCATTGGTTTTCTCTAATTTTTCCTTTGCCATGGTTCATCGTTCCTTTCCATTTGAAACAGAAAAAACGGACACTGATCAAGATGTCCGTTTTTTCTCTTTGATACCCTCAATTAAAAAGCAGAAATTGCGTGTTTGGATGGAGAGAAATAATCCTCCAGAATTGCAATGTAAGACCGGAAACAAACCTGATCGTTTACATACATGACATCATTGTTCTGCGGAACACCCAGCCGCTCCAAATCTTGGTCGGTCAGATTTCGCAGATAAATCGTTGCATTTTCATCATAGCCCAACGCTTTCCGGTCGCTTTCCGGTAATTGCAGGGTGACATCTTCGGAAATGGTCAGTAATTCTTCGGTAATCTGCTGACGGGTCTGGGTTTCCCAGCGAACAACTGTTTCTTCCTGCATGGGTCGTTCCAGCGAAACTGTCCGTTCATAGCCCTCTGCCCGAAATTCGAGAACGCCCAGGTTTACATCATAATTATTCGGTTCAACCGTCACGGCAGTGCTGCCATTGGAGCTGTCCTCGGTGTTGATGACTTCATACCGATACTTGCGAGAAGGTGAAATCCCACTATCTACAACGGTCGATGCCATAGAGGTAGAGAACAGCGAACTTCCCAAAAAATACGCCAGCGAACCGAGCACATACAACAGCAGGAAAATCGTTCCAAAGACGGTTTTAATCGTTTCGGTACAGCCACATAGGAAAAATGCCAGCAGAGCCGTCACGACCAAGGGGACGAGTACTTCCCACTCTCCAAAACAGAGCAGCACAGATGGCAATAAAAATGGCAACAGCAACACGCTGCATATTTTCGTCAGCACCTGTTTTCTCGAATACAGCATGGCTGCCAGTGCACCTCCGGAAATGGCAATCAAAACCACGCAGCAAGCTGCCTTTTGCGGAACTTCTACCGTATAAAAAAAGCTGAGCACCGCCAATGCTACAATCAGCAAAAAATATAACAAGCTAATGACGGACATCGCACGTTTTCGTCCAAGATTTTGCGTTTGTTCCATAATGCGTTTTTTCCAGTCCGGCAGATTACCGAACGGGAACTCCTTTCTATCCGACTGAAAAAGATCAAGACATACTTCTCTGCTATTATAACATTTTTTTCTGGTTGTGACAAGTCCTATTCTAAAAAAATCATACGAATTGCAGTTTCTTTTTCTGTTTCCTCTGGAAAATCCGACCATTTTTCGCTTGTTCGTCAGAATTTGTAAAAAAATCCCTTACAAATTTGTCTCATTGCTCTTTACTTTTTGCCGGAATTTGTGTATAATAGGAGCATCATTGAGAAAGAAGGTTTTGTTGATGCAGACACAAAAATTTTATCAGCGTTCCGGTTTCTGGTTCTGCTGTACGCTTTTATGGTGTGTTGTGATTTTCTGCTTCTCTGCACAGGATGCAACACAATCGAACGCAGTTAGCAATGGCGTTTTACATAAAATTGCAGAAATTTGCACCGCTTGGATTCCAGCAGATGCAATGGACTTAGAGAGCAGCACGCACACTTCCATGGCGTTTCTCATCCGAAAAATCGCTCATTTTACGCTATATTTCATCTTGGGGCTGCTCTCTTGTGCAACGATGATGACGTATTGCCAGAAGAAAAATCGTTCCCTTTCCGCAGGCTGGTTTTGTGCATGGGCATTCTGTATTTTCTATGCCACCACAGACGAATTTCATCAACTGTTTGTTCCGGGCAGAACCGGCAGACTGTTAGATATTGGGATTGACAGCTGTGGAGCACTGCTGGGCAGTCTGATTTTACTCTTTTTCGTCTATCGTGCTGACCAGCGACATCAAAAACTGGAAAAAGGCGTTTGATCGTACTGTTTCCGCAGCATGGCGATTGCCCGCTTTTCCAGACGGGAAACATACGAACGGGAAATGCCCATTTTCTTGGCAACTTCTCGCTGGGTCATGGGAATCTGCCCATATAGCCCATAGCGATGTACCAAAATCTCTACCTCTCGTGGCGTTAACTTTTGCTGCAAAAACTGGTAGAGCTGCTGAATCTGCATTTGGGATGCCACTTGTTCTTGAATGTCGCAGCCGTCCTCGATAATATCCAGCAATGTCAACTGGTTGCCGTCTTTATCTGTATCAATTGGCTCTGCCATAGAAATGGCATCTCCCTGTTTCCGGCAGGTGCGGAAATGCATTAAGATTTCATTTTCAATGCAGCGGCTGGCATAAGTCGCAAACCGTGCTCCCTTTTCATAGTCAAATGTAGAAACAGCTTTCATCAATCCGACTGTTCCGATGGAAAGCAAATCTTCCTGTTCCGTCTGATTGGTGTAATATTTTTTGATAATGTGTGCGACGAGCCGCATATTATGCAAAATCAGTTTTTCCCGTGCTGAGGCATCCCCTGCACGCATCTGATGAAAACATCGCAGTTCTTCTTTTTGCGAGAGCGGCTTGCGGAACGCTCCAGAGGTTTCCACATGCAGGAAAAAGCAGAGCAGCTGTTGGAATAATGCCGATAAAATCATGAAAATCCCCCCTTTCTTTCATCTATATGCCGGAAAGAAATTGTCCTATGTCCGCATATGATGGCAAAAAGAGGGGATTTTTCTCATGCATTCTAATTCAATTAGGAATGCACGGTTGTGGTTTCTTTGGTCAGGGAAAACGTGTGTTCGTTTGCAGATAACAGCACCTGGTCACCCGCAGCAATGGTTTTTCGTAAGAGTTGCTGTGCAAGTTGTGTTTCCACTGCCTCTGTCAGGTATCGCCGCATCGGTCTTGCTCCATATCGTCCGGTATCCGGTGCATGGGCAAGCTGCTGCACGGCTTCTTGGGTGAAGTGCAGCTGAACATGAAGTTGTTCCATTCGTTTCTGCAAATTTTGCAGCTGTTTTTCTGCAATCTGACAGAGTTCCTCTTGTGTCAGGGGCTGGAACGGGATGATTGCATCCAATCGCCCTAAAAATTCCGGTGAAAAATACTGCCGCAGAGCCGTTTCACTGGTTGCCTGTGCCGTCTGTACAAATCCAGCAGGCGGCTTGCTGCCTGTTCCACCGAGATTGGACGTTAAAATCAACAGGACAGCAAAAAGAGGGGATTTTTCTCATGCATTCTAATTGGATTAGGAATGCACGGTTGTGGTTTCTTTGGTCAAGGAAAACGTGTGTTCGTTTGCAGATAACAGCACTTGGTCACCTGCAGCAATGGTTTTCTGTAAGAGTTGCTGTGCCAGTTGCGTTTCCACTGCCTCTGTCAGGTATCGCCGCATGGGTCTTGCTCCATATCGTCCGGTATCCGGTGCATGGGCAAGCTGCTGCACGGCTTCTTGGGTGAAGTGCAGCTGAACGTGAAGTTGTTCCATTCGTTTTTGCAAATTTTGCAGCTGTTTTTCTGCAATCTGACAGAGTTCTTTCTGTGTCAGGGGCTGGAATGGGATGATTGCATCCAATCGCCCTAAAAATTCCGGTGAAAAATACTGCCGCAAAGCCGTTTCACTGGTCGCCTGTGTCGTCTGTACAAATCCAGCAGGCGGCTTGCTGCCCGTTCCGCCGAGATTGGACGTTAAAATCAACAGAGCATTGGTAAAATCTGTTTTTCTGCCGTTGGAATCGCTCAAAACACCATCTTCCATAATTTGCAGCAGAATGTTACAAATATCCGGATGTGCTTTTTCAATTTCATCGAAGAGAATCACACAATATGGACGTTTTCGCACCCGTTCGCACAGCGTTCCGCCCTCCTCATAGCCCACATATCCGGGCGGTGCTCCAATCAGCTTGGAAACGGTATGCTTTTCCATGTATTCCGACATATCAAACCGGATCAGACTATCTTTGTCGTCAAACAAATGCAGAGCGGCTGCTTTCGCCAGAGCCGTCTTGCCAACACCGGTTGGACCTGTAAACAAAAAGCATCCAATTGGACGGTTTTCCTCTCGCAGTCCCGTTCTGGCACGAATCAATGCAGCGGAAAGCTGCCGAATAGCCGCAGTATGTCCGATAATTTGCTGCTGCAACTCCTGTTCCAACGTCATCAATCGCTGCTGCTGAGCAGTCGTAATCTTCTGCACGGGAATTCCAATCCGCATGGAAACGATTTCTGCAAGGTCGGATTCTGTCACCACCGGACAGGAAACATGTTCCTGCTCGCAGCGAATTCGAGCACGAGAACAGGCTTCATCCAGCAAATCAATCGCCTTATCTGGCAAATAGCGGTCGTGGAGATAGCGAACCGAACAGGAAACTGCCTGCCGTAAAATCGCATCTGGAATTTCAATGTGATGAAAGTTCGCATATGTTTCCCTTAATCCGCAGAGAATTGAAAAGCAAGCTTCTGGGCTGGGCTCTAAAACCTGAATCGGCTGAAACCGCCGTTCCAACGCACTATCTTTCTCAATATATTTGCGAAATTCTTCGGTTGTCGTTGCTCCAATCAGCTTGACTTCTCCACGGGCAAGCTGTGGTTTCAACATATTTGCCGCATCAATTGCCCCTTCGGCTGCTCCTGCTCCGACAATCGTATGCAGTTCATCAATAAATAAAATAATCTGTTCGTTCTGGGTTGCCTCCTGCAAGCAGTTCCGAAACCGTTCTTCAAAATCGCCCCGATATTTTGCCCCCGACAGCAATGCTGGCAAATCTAACGAGAAAATATGCTGTGATAAGAGGGCTTCCGGCACTTCTCCCCGTAAGATTTTCTGAGCAACGCCCTCTACAATCGCCGTTTTCCCAACGCCGGCATCGCCCACCAGACAGGGATTATTTTTGGTACGGCGAGTGAGAATCTGAACCATCTGCTGTAATTCCGCTTCCCGTCCGATTACGGGGTCATATTGATGCAGCAATGCCGGATCGGTCATCCACTTCCCATACTGAAAGAGATTCGGCAGTGTTTTCTTTGAAATTCGCTCTGTTCGCCGTTCCTCCATACGGATATGACAAGAGGTTTCCTGCCGACTGACTGCCCCCAGTTGATTCAAGCTAACGCCCAGCTTCTTCAGAATCGCAACTGCTGTACAGCAGGGCGTTCGCAGAATCGAACGCAGGAGATGTTCCGTTCCGGCAAGGCTGCGACCATCTTCTTTCGAAAATGCCTTTGCCTGCTGCATAATTTCACTCAGGGCAGGAGTGAGGCAATCCTCCTGCACCTGTGCCGGAATGCCTCTTCCGACCAGTTCCACCAATGCATTCCGCACCCGTTGTGCAGTGATGTGCTGAGCTGCCAGCATGGCTGCGGCAGCATTGCTGCCCTCCTCCAGCAGCCCCAGCAGCAAATGTTCACTGCCGATGTAAGTATGTCCCAATTCTTCTGCCGCACAGATTGCTTCTTTCAAAGCAACAATGGCTTTTCCTGTAAACCCATCTGTATATCGCATACACCAAATTCCTTTCTGCACTCATATAAATTTAGTATGCCACAAAACTTGTGCGTTATCTGTCGAAGTAGGAACGCTTTTTTGACTTTTGCATATGATGTACTATGAAACAGACAGAAAGTCGTTTGTTTCAAATTTAATCTACAAAAAAGGAGATTTTTACTATGTGTGGATGCGATGGAAACAACGGTTGCTGGTGGATTATCATTCTGATCGTGCTGTTTGTATGCTGCGGCTGTGGTGGCTACGGTAACTGCGGCGGTGGCTGTGGCTGCAACAACAACGGCTGCGGTTGTGGCTGCTAATTAGCAACCTTTAACGCTTGCAAGCAATGCCCCGAACGGTGTGAACTGTTCGGGGCATTGCTGCATTTGATTTTATTTTTATGATGGGTTTATCTCCCCTGCGGAATCGGTCTTCTCTTGGCGGTATACTGCTTAACAATAATCTGATAGACAGCAGTTCGTTCAAGATGTGCCTGTGAAAATGACTGAAACGGAATTCGGTAATGCTCCAGCAGCTTTTTCAGCAAATCTTCTTTTTTCTCTTCCGGTGCGAGTTCTGCAATCCCCTGACCAATTACACTTTCATAGGCAAAGCCGGCCGTACAGGATGCTGCCCCATTCGGCGGAATCAACTGCTGTTTCCCCTCTACTTCAAAGGAAACATGCGGATTTTTTTGCAGCAGGTCGCATTTCTTCCCGACTTTTGCCCCGTGAAAAAATAAGACAAGCTGGTCATCCTGCATGGTAAACCCAAAGTTGACCGGCACAATATACGGGTATGGCTCATCGTGCATCGCAAGCCGCAACACTTCTGCCCGTTCTAAAATCTGTCGAATCTCATTGCAGTCGGTTACTTCCCGTTCGCTTCTTCGCATAACAGTTCCTCCTTTTTCTTAGTTTCCTTTTCTTGCAATCCAGAATAGTCTTGGAAACCGGAACAGAATCGTTCCATTTTTCTGCACCGGATAGGTTTGCTTGATTTGTTCTAATAGTTCCTGTTCAAAGATAGGACGGTCAGACTCTTGCAGCTGTGCCAGATACGGACGCAATCCCGTTCCCCGATACCATTCTAAAATGCTTTCATGGCTGGGCATCTCATGAAAATAGACCGTTTCCCACATCCGGAAATCTGTGGATCGTTCGGACAACTGGTCATAATACTCCGATTCTGACAGCGTATAGAAGGTTCTTGCCTGCAACTTTTCTCGCCAAGGCTCAGATTTTGCCATCTGCTGCAAAATCTGCTGTACGGGATGTTTTGCCTGCTGCGGAATTTGCACTGCCAGCACGCCGCCTGGATTCAAAAGTCCCATCATATCGCTTAATATTTGGTTCTGCTGGGGAATCCACTGAATGCACGCATTGGAAAAGACCACATCAAAGGTACGGTTTAAGCGAGGCAGTTCCGTTCCAGCATCCAACAGCTGATATTCTGCCTGCGGATGCTCATTTTTTGCGGTTTGCAGCATATTTTCTGAACTGTCCACACCGAGAATCTGTGCTTCTGGAAATTGCTGCTGCAACACAGCGGTACTGTTTCCAATTCCACAGCCAACATCCAAACAGGATTTTACCATGGAAAGCGGAATGGCACGGGCTAAATCCATTGCTGGCAAGGTTCTCTGAGCTTCAAACTTTTGATACTGATTTGCATTCCATCCAAACATCTTACAATCTTCCTTTCGCTCATTGTTTCGGATACAATTTCATTTTGACCAGTCGGTGAAAAAATGTCCCGAGATACTGCCGTACTAAACCATCATAATCAGATGGGTGAATCTCTCCGCCAGTGCCCATTCCATCATAAAGAACCTTGCCCTCTTGAATCTGATATGGCAAATCGGACAAGCCACACTGCTGATAAAATGTATGCCGTTTTTTCCGCTGCTCATAATTTTCTGCCTGTTCATCCAGTGTTTCCAGTGACAAGAACAATGTTTTCGAAGCGTATTGCTCTTTCAAACATGCCATTGCCTGATGTCCGTAGCCTTTCCCACGCTGTTCTGGTGCAATCGCAAGATAAAAAAGATAAGCGAGTGTTTCATTCTGAATCACATAGGCGAAGCCCACCCAAGTTTCCTGCTCATAGAATGCCCAGAAATCGGTCATTGGCAATTTTGTCTTTCGCATCAGCAGCCAAAAAGGGGCTTGTTCTTCCGGCGGAAACGCTTGCCGATAAAGTGCACGAATGACAGGAAATTCCGGCAATTTCTTTGAAACTGGCACAAGATGTATCATATCAGACCGTCCCTCCTGCTGTCAAAATCAAACAAAACCGCTTTTTTGGAAACTCCATACAAGCGGTTTTGTCAAGATATGTAATATCAAATTATTCAGAAATCATCAGATTTTCCAGGAATAATTTTGCATAGGGAAACAGTTCTGTCTGCAAAGCATCGGAAAAACTCAAGCAGTAAATCCGATGTTCTACCAGAAACAGAAGGGTAACGGTTGTCATTTCCACATCATTGACGGTAACCGTATACCGCATTCCATAAATCGGCTGTTCTGCATCGAAAACGCCCTCATAGTCACAAAGTTCCGTATAGGCGTAGTTTTCGAGCTGTTCCCGCATGCCGTCTGCAAATGCATGCAGAACAGATATGCCTTCAAAATCCGTAATATCTGTGGATTCCGGAATGACACTCTGCACACTCAGTGAACTTTCTCCCTCTGATGGCAATAAGTATAGCAAAGATTCTGACTGCTGCTGTACCGTCCAATCAATCGGAAGCGAAAAGCGAATTGCCTCTAATGCTTGCGAGCATTCCATAACCAGTGGCTTTTGTGCCGTTTGAAATAGGGTTTCAAACAAATCTTGATTGCATTTCATAAGAAATCCTTTCTGCTCTTAGATATCAATATCAATGTTAAAATCTTTTCGATATGGTTCAGACTGCATCGGGTCATTCAAGACCGGCGGATGCAGTGGCGGCATTTTCGGTGCAGGCGAAGGGGTTGGTGTAATCGGCTTTTTCGGCGGTGCAGCGGTTGGCTTTGGCTGCTGCGGTGCAGGCGATGCGGTTTCCTGCGGTGGCAGTTCCGGCATCGACAAGTCGTCCCATTCCTCTTCAATATAGGTCACTGTAGAAGGAGCAGCAGCGGATTCTGTCGCTGTTTCCGATGCAGTTGGTTCAGAAACTGGCTGTTCTGATGTCGTTGTTTCCGTTGCAGATGCTTCTTCTGGTGTTGCGATAGATTCTGATGTAGCAGAAATTGGCTCTTCTGGTTGCTGCGGTTCTGCTGGCTGTTCTGGCTCTGCTGAGGCTGCTGCTGCCGGAACGGAAACAGGCTCTTCACTTGTTTCCGAATCGGTTTCTGGCAGCGGTTCAATCTTCACCGATTCTTCAGCGTGTTCCGGAACAGGTGTCAGCGAAGCAGCTGCTTCAAAATCCTGATGCGGCAGCGGAAATTCCATTACCGTCGGCGTTTCATCTGCCTCGGTCTTTCCGTCCTGCTCCAGCTGTTCTTTCTTCTTGGCTGCATTGTTGGAAATCACACCAATCACGCCGGAATTTTCCAGCACTTCCTTAAAGGTCGGCTGCTTTTCTGCATCTGTTTCCGATTCCGCAGCTGCTGGCGTTTCTGACTTTGGTTCTTCTGCTGGCTTTTCCGGCTGCAAAGCAGCAACTGCCTGCTGTAAGGTTTTCTTGATGTTTTCGGCAGCCTGTTTCTTGGCAAGTGCTTTCTGCTGTTCTGCAAGAGCATGTTCTTCCGCAGCAGCCTGTGCAGCAGAAGTGACCGTTAAAATATCTGGCATCATCGTGAAGTTTTCCGGAACTTCCAGCACATCCAGCTTGAAATCCCCACTTTTCAGTGCCATTTGCAGGGTATGCGTGCCATTCGACAGCTGGTCAATCGTCAAGCAAGCCTGCCGTGGGGCACTGTATGGTACGAACAAGGTTTCATATAGCTGCTCGCCATCCAAAATCACTTCAAATTCCGCATTTCTTGCCGTTCCAATGACAGCGATACCCGTTCCGGTAAACTGACAGGAAAACGCAGCCTGCGGCTGTGCTTTCATTGAAGTGCGGTGATAGAAGCGATAAGATTCTGTTGTACAAATATCCCAAAAATCATTATAGAAAATTTCTTCCGAGAAGCAGTCCACTCTTCTTACATACAACGGCAGAATCGGCAGCGGTGTCACCTGCAAATTCCGGAATGTATTCATTTCATAGTCGCTGCAAATGGAAATTCGACCGGAATTTACCGGACTTTGTGGGCGGTAAGTTGTCAGCAAGTCGCCATTCAGGAAGAAGAAAATCGAATCTCCCAAAATCAGCAGCTTCAACTTGTTCCAGTCGGTTGCCCGAACCGTCATGGAGTTGCCCTCTGCTGCAACATTGTCCATATCCAACAGCTGCCAGCGTCCATCTCCATAGAGAATGCCCGTATAGCCGCAACGAGAAGTGGTTTCACAAGTTACAGTTGAATTATAGCGAATCCCAAAACCAGCATAATTTTCTGCATCTCGATTATCCAAACGCACTTCAATTTCTGCACTGTAACTTCTCCAGCGGTCATCCCCTAGGCAGGTAATGGGTTCTGGTGTGCCCCGATACCGCCAGTTTGCAGGGATATTTCCCTTTTTGATTCGCTGGCAGAGAATATCACCGTCTTGGTCGGAGTGAATCAGTTCAAATGCACCGCCTTGGTCGGTCATATAGCGAGGTGCACAGCCCCGTACCATGATTTCATCCGACTGATACCGGAAATTGTCCTGATACGGCAGCGGCAAACGCTCTGCATTCGGGATATTATGCGAAAACGTTTCCACACCATTGACCCATCCGGTATCCAGTGTGGTAATCGTCATGATGCTCTGCGGCGGCACTTTGATGAAATAGGTTTCCCCGTTGCGGTGGCTGGGCTTAATCGGCTTTCCCCGCCGAAACCAATTCGCATCAAAGGCTTCACCCGGATTCGGCCCTGTTGTAATCACAGTGGAAAGCATCCGGTTCGTAAAGCCCATATCTTTCAGCTGAACAGAATATGTTCTCGTAAACAAGTCTTCATTGGTGAAATGCATCGTCATTTCTGAACGATCTGGGGAAACCAACGTCATGAAGTTATGGCTGGTATGTTCAATGGCGTGATTTTCTTCGCCGTCCCCGTAGCAAGCACCGTTCACAAACAGCCAGCCCTTCGGAGAAAACCGGCTGAAATGCATTGCCATCCAAAAACCGCTATCCAGCCGATAAAAGCCCGACCACGGCTCTTGTGCAGCAATCAAGTGCTTTGGTTCATCATATGCCCCATCATAGTTGGCAGCGATTGCCGGACGGAACTCATACATACACATTTTGCCGTTATAATAGCTGTTGATAATCCGGTTTGCAATATCAATGGCACTGTTCTTTCCAACCAAACCGGATTGGTCTGCCTGAACGGTCAGTTCTGACAGATTACATGGAGCACTGCCCTCACTGTACCAGATTTCTTTCCCGTATGCTTCATTCAGCAGGTTCGTATAAGAATCGCCAAATGTGGTATAATGCAGACCGATGACATCAATGGCATTCCGCAGCGAAGCATTTTCCACCATCTGTGCAGCAATGTTGCGTGTTCCGACTTCATCGGATGCCACCAGCTTAATTTTCCGGTAATCATACGGTGCCCGGACTTCATGGTCTAACCGATACCGCAAAAAGAGAATCCACGATTCGTCGATGCGGTCGGTTTCGTTCTGTTCCGCACTGATGAAATGAAATTTCAAGCCATAAACCCGATAGGCTGCATCTAATGTTTCTTTGATCCAGCTATAACGGGCATTAAATCCATGTTCTTGGCTGACAGTAAACGCTCTGGAAACCCATGCCGGTTCTCCCCAGCGGAGCAAATCCAACGTAATATCTGGATTGATGGCTTTGGCATCTGCTGCAAACTGAAACCCTGCTCCACGGGTCACATCTGCCCGTTCTTCGGGGGTTCGCTTGGTTGCCGGTTCTGTTCCGCAAGAAGAATTGACATCCGCACCCAGTTCCAGCTTGATATGCGACAAGCCAATCCCATAATCTTTCTGAAACAACAGCCGCATGATTTCTTCGTATTCTTTTGGATGTTCAACTTTATAATCCAACAGCAGACGAGAAGCATTATTCGCAGAAATACAGCCCAACCCACGATATGCGGCAGCCGGATTTTCATTTGCCTGTGTCCCGTCTGCGATAATCTCCATGGATGCAACGCCGGATTTTCCGGTGATTTCTGAAAATTTTTGAAAAAGCTGTCCGTTTTTCCATTTAAAATCCATAACTGCAATCCCTTCCTGTTTTATTTTCCCAAATTTATTGTGCAGATGCTTGCTGCGGACGAGCAATCAGAAATTTAATGGTCTTTCCCATCTCTTCAAACATTGCCTCGTGTTCGGTGCGGAAACTTTGAATATCCGGTTCTTTATGTAAATCGGTGGTCTGGAACACAATGTCAAAGCCACACTCCTGAAAATAGAGGATGGATTCTTCAAACAATTCATCATCATCGGTTTTGAACCAAATTTCTCCATCCAACACCGTCCGATACTGCTGTAACTGACGGGGATGGGTCAGGCGACGTTTTTTATGTTTTCCCTTTGGCCATGGATTGCAGAAGTTGATATAAATGCGTTCCACTCGGTCTTCCGGTGAAAAATATTCGGAAAACTGCATCAGATTGCAAATAAAAATCCGAACATTGTCCAATGGCAGCTGTTGTTCCGCATAAGCCGCTTCCAATTTTCGTTTTGCAAGCACCAGCATTTCATTTTTGATGTCCATTGCGATGTAATGATAATCCGGATTGGCGGGAGCTTCCTGCGAGATAAAGCCGCCCTTTCCGCAGCCCAGTTCCAGCCGCAGCGGTTTCTTTTCTCCCGGAAAAATCGTATTCCAATGCCCTCGATTCAATTTTGGCTCGGAAATATAAAATGGACAAGCCTCTAATTCTGGTTTTGCCCACGGTTTATGCCGAATACGCATATAAGCAATCCATCCTTTCTATGCAAGCAGATTCTTTCCATTTTATTATATCATACTTCCTGGAAAAAAGCAAAGGAATTATGAGAAAAAAACAGAGAAAATTGCAGATTTTCAGATACAATTCAAAGAAAAATGATTTTCTCATCAAAAATAAGGGGTATTTTTCATAAATCCGGCAGTTTTTCCAACTGCCTGTAGCATATTTTGCAAAAAAACAACCTGCATCCGGCTGCGGTTCGGCAGGGAATGCAGGTTGTTTCATCATTTTTATACGCACTCTGAATTCTGAGTTCTTGGAAAACCAGTCTGTGACATCCGGCAAAATCGCTTTGCTCTTTGCCTACGACCGCTGTTCGCAACCGTACGTTACTGGAATTTTAGATGTTTTATTTCTTAGATAATTGCTTTTAAAATGATTTTTGCTTTTTCAATAGCGAACAGCAGTTTATTGCTCTTAGATTTCAATACCACTTTCTTGCAACCTTCGTTAGGGAGGACAGCTTGTCCTCCCTATATTTCAAAGGATGCCCTGCCCTTTTGTCCCTTCGGGACATTTCCCCACACTGTGGGGAATCCCCCTTCTCCGCCGAGCTGAGCCAGCTCGACCGCAATTCGCCTGCGGCGTTTAAAGAGAAAGCGTAATGTCTTTTTGCATCGGCTGATATTCCCGACAGGTCACACCTGCCAGCCGGAACATCTGTACCGACGCTTTTGTGCTCTCTGTATCTGCATACTTGTTATCCAGATAAATCACTTCCCGAATACCGCTTTGAATGATTGCCTTCGCACATTCATTGCACGGGAACAGCGATACATACAGCCGACAGCCTTGCAAGCTGGCTGCATTGCGGTTCAAAATGGCATTCAATTCCGCATGGCAGACGTAAGCATACTTCGTATCCAAAAATCCGCCATCCCGTTCCCACGGCATCACGTCGTCATTGCAGCCTGTCGGCATGCCGTTATAGCCAACCGAAACCACTTTGTTTTCTGCATTGACGATACAAGCACCAACTTGTGTATGATTGTCCTTGCTCCGCTGAGCAGAGAGCAGGGCAACTCCCATAAAATAGGCATCCCATGAGAGATAATCCATTCGTTTCATAAAGGAAAATTCCTTTCTATTACCCATTCGGGTTTATTCTGCCGGAAATTTTTTCAGTATTCCCAGCAAATATTGCCGGTAAAGCGTTGCATCGACAATATTTAAGATTTTATCCCCGTTGACATCGCCACGGTCAAATGCATATGCTGCATCTGTTCCGTCAATCTTTCGGAGCAAGTAGCGATTCAGCAATACCAAATCAGAAATCGTAACGTTCTGGTCATCGTTAATATCGCCGAGAACGTCTGTCTTCGGTGCTTCTGTTGTAGTTGCAGCTGCTGTAGTTGTGGTAGTAATTGTGGTGGTTGTTGTAGATGGCTTTGTTGTGTCTGTGGTTGGCTTGGTGGTGTTGCCGTCTACAATCGTTCCGCCGTCCAAGTTGCTGCCCTCAGTCGATGCATAGGAAGCATAAAATTCTGACAGGGACAGACCTGTTCCATTGTTGCCCAATGCTTTCTGATGGTCTAAGCCGATATATTTTCCGGTTTCCAGTGTCTGCCACAGGGATTTTTCAAACAGTGCATACTTATCTGCATCCCAAGTCAGATTGGTCTTGCTAGCAGCCTGGTCATATCCAATACCTGCCCAAAGTCCGCCCGTATCGCCGGAGTTGGTATTCAAGCACCAGAAAGTATGATTGATATGATGGTTGATCATGTAATCCCGCAGCAGTTCCATCCACTGTTGATTCTTGCCATTATCCATATGACCGCCCCATTCGCCAATCAGCAGCGGTGCAATATCTTCGGCATTGATATATGCCCAAGTATCATACCAGTAATCATCCAGCAAAGTCTGTTCCGTGAAATCCTTATCAAACCAAGTCTGGTTATAAACAGACGGGCCATAATCGTGCGGAGAATACACGATCTGGCTGGTACCGGAATCCGGAACGACCGGATATTTCCGGACACCACGCAGATTGCCGCCCCACCATGCCGGAATATACGGTGGGTCAGTCTTAGAATCCGGCTGCCCCCAAGTATAGGCATCGCTCTTCACGGACTGTTCCACGCCTTCAATGAAAATCAAAGCATTCGGGTTGACATCCAAAATCGAATTTGCACATTTCGTTGCTGCATATGCCCAGTTGTTTTCATCGGTCGAGCCATCCCACTTTGCAGCAGTTGTACCCTCTTGACCTTTTCCGTGCGGTTCGTTTTTCAGGTCGTAGCCAATCAACGTATCATCATTTTTGTACTTATCTGCCAGCCATGTCAGCGTTTCAATCCACAAATCCGTGGTAACCATTGTCCCATCTGCGGTTTCCTTGCCATACCATAAATTATAGTTATGACCGGAGTTGTCCGTATGCGGGCTGTGAATGTCGATAAATGCTTTCAAGCCGTATTTCTTGCACTTTTGCATGATAATGTCGAAGATTTCCATGCTGTTTTTCATGGTTTTATCTGCATTCAAAAAATCCGGATTGATGACATAATACGGCGGATTGTTTTCAGCAGACACACTGGAAACAGGGTTTGGTGTGTCATTCATCCAAGAAATCAGCAGTTCTGTAGAAATCGGCATCCGAATAACATTGATACCGTGGTCGGCAACTTCGGAAAGCATATCATCCACGTCACCGCTCCACAGATAGTGCAAGCAGTTTTCTCCGCAGTTGAAGCCGAACCAGTTTGCACCCGTCAGCCAGACTTCATTGCCGTCCTTATCATAAAGCCGGCTGCCGACTGCGTGCAGCCAGTCATCGTTGTTCGTATCCTCTTCCGCCTGTGCGTTCAGTGTTCCAATTGCCGGAACAGAAGCTGCAACAGCGGTGCAAGCCATCATGCCAGCCAGCAAAACCGCTTTCCAGCGTTTCCACATTTTCATAAAAAGCTCCTCCCTTTTTCGTCAAAACGAACAAAAAATATGTTTGTCCATACAATTTCATTATATCGGATACCAGAAAAAAAGTCAAGCACTTTTGGGAAAAATTTACGAAATACGTAAAATGACTGGCTTGCATTTTTGACTGTATTGTGTTATAATAAAAATGTTCAATTTTTACAGGCTGCCAGAGGCAAGGAGGGCTTTTCTATGAAAAAAATATGGAAACATCTGTTCAATCAAAACATGCTCTACATTTTGCTGATGCTGGTGCAGATTGCCTTTTTGGTGCTCTCTGTTCTGTTTCTGAACCGGAATTATGCGTGGGTTTATGGTGCATTGCTACTGCTGAACGGGCTGCTCATCGTCTATATCACCAATTCCCGAAAAAATCCAACCTATAAAAATGCATGGCTGGTGGTCATTGCAGTCTTGCCGATTTTTGGCGGATTGTCCTATCTGTTTCTGAAGACCCGAAAAGACACTCGTATTTTTTTTCGCAATTACAAACAACAGATGGAACAGACCAAGCACCTGCTCGCCCAAGAGCCGGACGCTGCCCGACATCTATTCAATGACAGTCAGCAGGTTTACAACTTATCCACCTACTTGCAGCATACAGGTTTTCCGGTCTATGAACAGACCAATGTCACCTATTTCCCACTGGGCGAAGAACAATTTGCAGAGATGAAAAACCGCCTGCGAGAAGCAAAACGCTTCATCTTCATTGAATATTTCATCATTGCACCGGGGAAAATGTGGAATGAATTTCTGGAAATTCTCATCGAACGAGCACGAGCAGGCGTAGAAGTTCGCCTGATGTATGACGGATTCGGCACAAAATTCTTTTCAACAGGCGATTTCCTGAAAATTGCCAAGCAACACCACATTCAATGCCGATGCTTCAACCCGTTTCGTCCGCTGCTTTCTTCCGCCCAGAACAACCGTGACCACCGCAAAATTCTGGTGATTGATGGGAACATTGCCTTCAATGGCGGCACGAATTTGGCAGACGAATACATCAACGAAAAAGTGCGGTTTGGGCATTGGAAAGATACCGCCATCATGCTGGAAGGGGCAGCCGTCTGGAGCTATACCATGATGTTCCTGCAACTCTGGAACATGAACAATCCCAACAAAAAAGAAGCTTACGACCAATACCGCCCAACTTACCTGCCAAAGCAGACCAATGGCGGATTCATTCAGCCTTACGGGGACAGCCCCGTGCAGGACGATGTAAAGGGCGTTATGGTTTATCTGGATTTGATTTCCAATGCAAAGCGGTATGTCTATATTGAAACACCCTATCTGATTCCCGACCACGACTTATTGACTGCCTTGAAACTCGCAGCGGAAAAAGGCGTTGATGTCCGGATTATCACGCCACATATTCCAGATAAATGGTATGTTTACCAGCTGGCGTGGAATGCTTATCAAGAGTTGCTGGAATCTGGTGTCAAAATCTTTGAATATACCCCCGGTTTCATCCATGCAAAATGTTTTGTGGTAGATGATGAACTGGCAGTTCTGGGCACAATCAACTTGGATTACCGCAGCTTATACCTGCACTTTGAATGTGCAACGCTGATTTACCACTGCAATGTGATTCAAACCATGCTGGCAGATTTCCTGAAAACACAACGGAAATCACAGCCCATCACATTAGAGGACTGCAAAAACCGAAAGTGGTATCAGAAATGCAATAGTTATGTATTGGGGCTTCTTGCTCCATTGCTATAAGTGGCATGCAGTTCAGAATTTCTGACGGCTGCCCCAACAAACAACAAAAAGGAGGATTGCAACATGGGAGAAACATGCAATCATCAGTGCGATTCCTGCGGCAGCAATGGCAATTGCAGCACACAGGATCTGGAACACGAAAAGAGAGTGAAGGAACACACCAGCGGTGTCAAGAATGTCATTGCGGTTGTTGGCGGAAAAGGCGGGGTCGGAAAATCTCTGGTTACCAGCCTGCTCGCCATTCAGACCCAGCGGCTGGGCTATCACGCAGCTATTTTGGATGCGGATATCACTGGCCCATCCATTCCGAAAATCTTCGGCATCAACAAGCCGGCAGAAGCAGTCGATAATTCTCTGCTGCCGCACGTCACCGAAAGCGGCGTTAAGATTATGTCTATGAATATGCTGCTGCCGAACGCAACTGACCCAGTACTCTGGAGAGGTCCAGTCATTTCTGGCGTTGTCAAGCAGTTCTGGGAAGATGTGCAGTGGGGCGATGTGGACTTTTTATTCGTCGATATGCCTCCGGGGACGGGTGACGTTCCGCTGACTGTCTTTCAGTCCCTGCCCATCAATGGCATTCTAATCGTATCCACACCGCAGTCTTTGGTTTCCATGATTGTGGACAAGGCAATGAACATGGCACAGATGATGCAAGTTCCGGTTTTGGGTATGGTGGAAAATATGCGGTTTCTGCGATGTCCAGACTGCGGAAAAGAAATTCCGCTGTTTGGCTCAGATGACCATGTAGATAGCCACGCTGTTCCGGTTCTGGAACGCATTCCGCTCGACCCGACTGTAGCAGCGGCTTGCGATGCCGGAAAACTGGAGCAGGCGGAAATTGACTATTTGGCAAAAACCGCAGTGATGCTGACGGAAACCTTTGGCAAAAAGCAATAAATCTTGTGTTGGCAATGTGAATGCCCCATGAGGTTTGCATAAAATCGACAAAATTTCAAGAAAAAGCAGCCGGAAATTTGTAGCAGATTTCTGGTTGACAAATGACCATTTCTGTGCTATCATAATAGCATAAACAGCAAAGGTGCTGAATCGGAACAAGAGCCGATTCAGCACCTTTTTTGTTTCTCACATCATCTTGTGTTCCGGTGGAAGAAGGAGCTCGCTTCTCCGAAACAAATTTACAACACGGAAGGATGTATCAGAATGGACGAAACAAAATTGTTAGACCTCGTTGGCGGTCAGGTATTTGGCGTATGGTTCTTGGTCGGTGCGGCATTGGTATTCTTTATGCAATGCGGATTTGCAATGGTAGAAACCGGTTTTACCAGAGCAAAGAATGCCGGCAACATTATCATGAAAAACTTAATGGACTTCTGTATTGGTACAGTTGTTTTCATTTTAATCGGATTTAGTTTGCTGCTGGGCGAAGATTGGCTTGGTCTGATTGGCAAGCCGGGCTTCGATATTTTCTCCGATTATGCAAACTTCAATTGGTCTGGTTTTGTATTTAACTTGGTTTTCTGTGCAACGGCAGCAACGATTGTTTCCGGTGCGATGGCAGAACGAACCAAATTTATTTCCTATTGTATTTATTCCGCAGTCATTTCTGCATTGATTTATCCGGTAGAAGCCCACTGGGTATGGGGCGGCGGCTGGCTGTCCACACTGGATACCCCGTTCCATGATTTCGCTGGTTCTGGTGTGATTCACTTTGTCGGCGGTCTGTGTGCCCTGATTGGTGCATCCATCCTCGGCCCTCGTATTGGTAAATTCACCAAAGATGAAAACGGAAACGTCAAAGTCAATGCCATTCCGGGTCACTCCCTGACGATCGGTGCGTTGGGCTGCTTCATTCTTTGGTTTGGCTGGTATGGATTCAATGGTGCTGCTGCAACCTCTGTTGAACAGCTGGGTTCGATTTTCGTAACCACAACCATTGCTCCGGCAATTGCAACTTTCGTTTGCATGGTCTTTACTTGGCTGAAATATGGTAAGCCAGATGTTTCCATGTGCTTGAACGCTTCTCTGGCTGGTCTGGTTGGTATCACCGCTGGCTGTGATGTCATGGATGCTACTGGTGCAATCATCGTTGGCATTGTTTCCGGTCTGCTGGTATGCTTCGGTGTTTGGCTCTTAGACCATGCATTGCACGTTGATGACCCGGTTGGTGCTGTTGCAGTTCACTTCTTCAACGGTCTGTGGGGCATCATTGCCGTTGGTCTGTTCGCAACACCGGATGCACCGCTTTCCAGCTGCACAGGTTTGTTCTACGGCGGCGGTTTCAGCCTGCTCGGCTCTCAGCTGTTGGGTCTGCTCTGCATCGCTGCATGGACAGCTGTTCTGATTACCATTACATTCCTGATTATCAAGCACACCATTGGCTTGCGTGCTTCTGCAGAAGAAGAAGTCATTGGTTTGGACGCAACCGAACACAACCTGCCTTCCGCTTATGCAGACTTTATGCCGTCTGCTGCAACCGTTTCCATGGATACAGAAAATGCATCGGTTGCAGGGGTTGACCTGCCAGAACCGCAGTTGATTGTAAAGCCGTCCACCGGCACTGCAAAGATGTCCAAGATTGTTGTCATTTGCAAGCAAGAAAAGCTGGCAGTTCTGCAATCCGCTTTGAACAAGATTGGTGTCAACGGTATGACTGTTACACAGGTACAGGGCTACGGTACACAAAAGGGCAACTCGCAGTATTATCGTGGTGTTCGGGTCGATGGGCCGAAGCTCCTGCCAAAGGTTAAGATTGAAATTGTTGTCACCAGCATTCCGGTAGAAACGATTGTAGATGTCTGCAAGAAGGTTCTGTACACGGGTCAGATTGGTGATGGTAAGATTTTCGTTTACGACGTCGAAGAAGTTGTAAAGGTTCGTACGGGGGAAACAGGTTACGATGCTTTACAGGGCGACGACTAATATTTGATAAACAACCTCCTATTGAAACGGCAAGCCGGAAATTGCAAAACAAGCAGTTTCCGGCTTGTTGTTTTATGATTTCTGCAAAATTCTTTTTTATTTTTACTTTTTTCTGTTTTTTCTTTCGTTTCTTAAAAAAGTAAAAAAGCAGTTGACAAATAGGTGTGTCTATGCTATAATAATAAAGCTGATTCTGATAGGAACGAGCAAGCCATCTGACATCAGGAGAGGTGTCCGAGTGGTTTAAGGAGCTGGTCTTGAAAACCAGTGATTCCGCAAGGAACCGTGGGTTCGAATCCCACCCTCTCCGCCAATATTTTTATCATTCACAACTTGCAGAAATACCCAAGTGGTGAAGGGGCTCCCCTGCTAAGGGAGTAGGTCGGGAAACCGGCGCGAGGGTTCAAATCCCTCTTTCTGCGCCAAATTTATTTTGGAAAAAGCAGTGTCATTTCGGAGAATTCTGAAGTGACACTGCTTTTATTTTTACACTCTTTTTTCATCATACAAACAGCAACCCCATCCGGCACTGTTCGCACCAGATGGGGCTTTTTGTTGCTGTTTTGCAAAGCATTTCTTTTTTGCTGTCATGGAACAGATTCTGCTTGTTCGCATGGTCGGTCAGACGCTACAGAAAAGAAAGGACAATGCTGTGCAAATCGTGGGGGCAATGAAAAGAATCGTTCGGTTACTGCATCTTGTAAGCGTCGATCATCTTCTTGACCATCATACCGCCAATCGAACCAGCCTGTCTTGCAGTCAGGTCACCGTTATAGCCCTGCTTCAGGTTTACGCCAACTTCGTTGGCAGATTCAACCTTAAACCGTTCCATTGCTTCTTTGCCCTTCTGTGTGAATTCGCCCTTCATATTAAAAACACCTTTCTCATTTTAGAATGTTGTTCCAGCAGGGTTTCTGCCGGTTTGTGTGCGGCGTTTTCGTCGCAATAGTAGTATCTCACCACAATGGCATTCTATCACAGGAAATTTTCAGCGGTATTTTTACATGAAATTGGAGCTTTTTCTGCTTATAAATGCTTTACTCTGTCCTGCACTTCTGCCCGCTTCGCATCGTTGAAGCGGTCGAGTGTTCCCACCAGATAACCTGTAATCCGGCGAATCCGTTCAAAATTCTCCGGTGCAAACTGACATCGCAGGTCTACAAAATCTCCGTCCACCTGAATGGAAAGCTGTTCAATCTTCCGGTTCGGATAGGTTTTCTTGCTGTGCTTCACATATGCGGCAATCTCTGCATCTGAGAGCGTTCCGCCCGTAACGGTTACAGGAATCGAATCATATACTGTCATTGTTCCATACCTCCAAAATCGACCAGATAAAAATGAATGGTTTCTGATTCTATTATAAACCATCTCCGGCAATTTTGCAAGCGTTATCAAGAATTATTTTCATTTGATAATAATTCTTATTTATCATGACAGAATGATGTCCAGCACAAAAAATCCTTGACAGAAAAAAGAAAACATGATAAGATAAAATTAGTGAATTCGCAAAAAACGAAAGGGGTTTTCTCATGAAAAAACGGACATTTCTACAAAAATTATGTGCCTTCTTTACGGTTTCCGCCCTGCTGCTGGGAACAGGTTCTTCCATCGCTCCGGCGGTATCTGCTGCTGCAGAGCCAGATGCTTGGCACGATGACTGGCTGCACGTCAATGACAATGCGGAAATCGTTGACCGAAACGGAAATCCGGTCTGGCTGACGGGCTGCAACTGGTTCGGCTATAATGTCGGCAGTCAGGTATTTGATGGCGTGTGGTCGCAAAATATGCACGAAATGCTGACGCAAATCGCCGACCATGGCTTTAATCTGCTGCGGATTCCGGTTTCTACAGAACTGCTGCTGCAATGGAAAAACGGCGACCCTGACCCAGCAACGCCAAAGGTTAACGAATGGACAAACCCAGAACTGACCAAAGAGGGTGTTGTCGGCGGAACGATCAAATACAGCTTCGACATCTGGAATCAGGCAATTGCCTGGTGTCGGGAGCTGGGCATTAAAATTATGATTGATATTCACAGTGCGGAAACTGCCTCCGCTGGGCATCAAGTCAACCTCTGGTATACCGATAAATTCAGCACGGAGGATTGGTTCGAGGCACTGTCTTGGTTCGCAGATTATTACAAAGATGATGATACGATTTTAGCCATCGACCTGAAAAATGAACCGCACGGAAAAGCAGATGTCCCTGATAAAATGGCAAAGTGGGACGACACCACCGACCCGAACAACTGGAAATATGCAGCGGAACAGGCTGCCGCACACGTTCTGAAAGAAAATCCAAACTTGCTGGTTATGGTAGAAGGGGTCGAAGTCTATCCGAAAGAGGGATACGACTGGACAGCTCCGGCAATCGACTGGACAACCAACACCGAATATTATTATGGCACTTGGTGGGGCGGAAATTTCCGAGGAGCAAAAGAAAATCCGATTGACTTGGGCGAATATCAAAGCCAGCTGGTTTATTCTCCGCACGACTATGGCCCATTGGTTTACCAGCAGAAATGGTTCTACGAGGGCTTCACAAAAGAAACCCTGCTCAAAGACTGCTGGTATGACAACTGGTTCTACCTGTTAGATGAAAAGGTTGCACCGCTGTTGATGGGCGAATGGGGCGGCTTTATCGACTCCCAGCATGACCCAGACGGTTCTAATCAAAAATGGATGCTCGCACTGCGGGATTTGATGATTGAAAATCATATTCACCACACATTCTGGTGCTTCAATGAAAACTCTGGCGACACTGGCGGACTGGTTTATGACAACTTTGGAAAATGGGATGAAGATAAATATGCTCTTGTAGAGCCTGCTCTCTGGCAAACAGATAGCGGAAAATTCATCAGCTTAGACCATCAGACTGCTTTAGGAGCAAATGGCATTTCTCTGGGCGACTATTATGGCGGTTCTACCAATCCAACAGACCCTACAACCCCGACAGAATCCCCCATCAAGGGCGACGCAAACGGAGATGCAATGACCAATATTTTAGACTCCATGCTGATTCGGCGGTATCTGTTAAACCCGAAAACCATTCTTGTCACAGAAAATGCAGACTGGAACGAAAACAACACGGTCGATTTAACCGACTTGATTTCCTTGAATCGGTTCTTGCTGAAACAGGATGTTTAACAATTTTAATTGGTTCATGCTTTAATGTTCCGCCTTTGCAAAAATTTCTTTAGAAATACCAATTTCTCCCTTGAGTGTATAAGAAACGGTGCTGCATAGTGCCGTTTCTTTTTTTGTATCCGTCACCTGTTTTTCTAAAATCTCTACATCCGTCAAAAAATTTCGCTCGTATCGCTGAATCTGCTGTTCCAAGTCCTGTTTTGCTTCTTCTGGTGTAAATTGCAAGACCGTTTCTGTATATTCCCGGTTGGTTTCCTGACAAATTGCAATTGGCAATGACTTTCCAAAAATCGTCAACGGCGTTCGTTCCGTCATCGTCTGCCCGTAAGCATAAGGCTTTTGCGATTTGGAAAGCGGCAACTCCAACGTGAAAAAATCCAGACTCGTCTTTGTCTGCTCCCGTCCAGAACTAGTACGAATCGTTTGTTCATACGCACAGGAAAAGGTTTCCTCTATCTGATAAATGCCCTCAATATCTGCCATGGCATGACGGAAGCGAATATTTCCCTCTTCATCTAATTGCACGCCACTGACCAGCAACGCTCCCTTTTGCACAGGCTCTTTTACTGCACAAAGAAGTTGTCCGCTCCGCACCGTAACACCTGTGATTTCTGCATCATAGGCAGACACGATATTACAAGGCACTCGCTTTTCCAGCGGTGCAACTTCTTCCGGTGTTTCTGTCACTTCCACTACCAACCGATTTCCAGTATGCCGCATGGCAACCCGACACAATTCCGGAATTGCTGCCCGCAGCTGATGTTCACAGCGGCGAAATGGCACTGTCCCCATAAACGAACCCCTTTTTACTCCGCATTCCTCCAGCACCGCACAAATCTTTTCATCGGAAATGGTCGTATTTCCCTGTACTTCAATCAACATCACGACATTGCAACAGTAAATCAGAAAACAGCTTGCCAGTATCATTCCAATAGGGATTCCAAACCGCAGCCGATGCTGCCAGAGGAAAAATTGCAGCGTTTTGCAGGGTGTTTCTGTCACGACCATTCCATATTGTTCCGCCAGTTTCCGCATTTTCTTGCAGTCCTTGGCATATATCACGCCTTGTACAGTATCTTTTTCTATCTGCTGCCCAAAACAGCGAACATGCTTTGCACGCAGGGCATCGAAAAATGCCGTTCCCTTTTTCCCCTGTGCAGCAATTCGGACAACGCCGAACACCTGCCCCCACAGTCCCCGTTTTTCTGCGGCTTGGCGTTTCATTTGCAGCGTCCTCCCCTCTGTTCCAGTTCAATGCTTTGCAGCGTTCCGTGAATCAAAACGCCATCAGTTGCGTAAGTATCCACCTGCAACGACTTGCCCCAGACGGAAATCTGCAAATCCTGCGTCTGAATGACAATCCGAATATCATTATATTCTAAAATGTGCCGACAATTCTCAATCCGAAGTTCCTGATTGCCAGCGACATGCAACATGGGCTGTAAATGAAACCATTTCCGCCCCCATTCTGTCCAGCGTTCCAACAACCGCCATCACCTCATTGCACTATATGCGATGCAGAAAGAAAAAAGTACTTGAATCATTTGGCATATTTTTCACGAAAAATCGCTATGATAACATAGAACCTGCACCATCAAGCCCCACTCTATTTTACAGAAAAGAGGGATTTTTTTGACCGTTGGCACTTGCATCCTTCTATTATTATTGACCGTTGGCTGTTTGGTCTATGCTGCTCCCATTCATACAGCACTTGCAGAGGGTGTTTTTCTCTGTCTGCAAGTGATTCTGCCCTCACTCTATGCGATGATGATTTTGGCACAGCTGCTCATCCGTACAAATGCCCATATGCTATTACTGAAACCGCTGCACCGCTTCACACAGAATGTACTGCGGATTCCGGATGTATACCTTGCAATTTTTCTGCTCAGTCAGATTGGCGGTTATCCCATCGGTGCAAAATTACTGGACAACGAACTGCAAAACGAAACACTTCGTCCCAAACAAGCAGCCATTCTCTCCGGTATTTGCTTTGGCAGCGGCCCTGCTTTTCTCTTCGGAACGCTCTCCGCTCAGGCTGGAACGTCCGGCTGTTGGCTGCTGTTCGGGTCAATTTTGCTTGCAAATTTCAGTCTATTTATAATTGCCTGCCGATTTTTAAAGCTGCCCAACTTGCCAACTGTTTCCCTCCAACGCCTACAGGCGAAAACACTCGTGGAAACCGTCACGCAATCTGGTGCAGCTTTGTTGCAAATGTGTGCGATGATTTTATTTTTCCGTTGTCTGATGACTGTTGCACAGGCTTCCGGACTGTATGCCCTACTCATCATTCCGCTGCAATGGGGATTCCCAAAAAATACCGCAGAAGGCTTGCTGTCCGCTGGTCTGGAAATTACTGCTCTAACGCAGCTTGTTCCAAATACGCCATTATTACTGGCACTTTTTGCAGCTCTGCTCACTTTCGGCGGTATTTGCGTACATTTACAGATTTTCACCATCACGGGTGGACGGCTTTCCCTGTGCTGGATGCTGTCCTTGCGGGTGTTGGCTGGAGGATTGGCAGCCGGATTCTGCTGGATTGGCTGTCAGGTGTTCCCAGATGCCGTTGTTTCACCGGAAATCTGTTCCGTTTCTGCTCCGGCAGTGCAGTATAGCCGTACAACACCCATTGCATCGCTGTTTTTGGTGGGGGCAACGCTGCTTTTGTTGCAGGCAGCAGCAAAACAACGGGAATTGTGCAAACACACATAAAAAAAATCAGCCCTGCTCTCGCAGGACTGACTCTCTCATCTGGTGATTTCATCTCGTCTATGTAACGGATTGCCTCAATCCAGAAAATCTTTTACCTTTTTACTTCTGCTCGGATGCCGCAGCTTCCGCAGTGCCTTTGCTTCAATCTGCCGAATCCGTTCTCTGGTGACATCGAATTCCTTGCCCACTTCTTCCAGTGTCCGGGAACGTCCATCCTCCAGACCGAACCGCAACTTCAATACCTTTGCTTCCCGATCAGTCAGGGTCGACAACACATCGTTCAGCTGCTCTTTCAACAGCATCAAAGAAGCTGCATCTGCCGGAGCTGGTGCATCATCATCCGGAATAAAGTCACCCAGATGGCTATCTTCTTCTTCGCCGATCGGGGTTTCCAGAGAAACTGGGTCTTGTGCAATCCGCATGATTTCCCGTACTCGTTCCGCTGGCATGTTCAACTTTTCTGCAATCTCTTCCGCAGATGGGTCGTGACCCGTTTCATGCAGCAGCTGGCTGGAAACTTTCTTGACCTTGGAAATCGTTTCTACCATATGCACCGGAATCCGGATGGTTCTTGCCTGGTCGGCAATGGCACGGGTAATTGCCTGCCGAATCCACCAGGTTGCATAGGTGGAGAACTTAAAGCCCTTGGTATAGTCAAACTTTTCAACTGCCTTCAGCAAGCCCAAATTGCCTTCCTGAATCAAATCCAGGAACTGCATGCCTCTGCCGACATACTTCTTTGCAATGCTGACAACCAGACGCAAGTTGGCTTCTGACAAGCGATTTTTTGCCTTGGTATCGCCTTCCGCCATCCGCTTGGCAAGTTCCGTTTCCTCATCGGAGGACAACAGCGGCACACGTCCAATTTCTTTCAGATAAACCTTTACTGGGTCATCAATCGCAATGCCTTCGGTGGAAAGTGCCATTTCTAAATCATCCACCAAATCCGCATCTCCGCCTTTTCCGGAAATTTCTGGTGCAGTATCGTCAATAATCTTGATGTTTAAACGGTCACAGGTGTCATAAAAAGAGTTCAGCTGATCGACATCGAAATCCAGTTCTTCCAGTGCATCACTGATTTCCTTTGTGGTCAGTTCTCCGGTTGCCTTTCCCCGTTCCATCAGTTTTTCAATGGTCGTTTTTCCTTCCATGATTCCTCGTTCCTTTCCAAGGCGGACAATGCCGCATCATTGCCATGCTTGATTCTTCTTCTTTTTCTGTGCAACCAGTTCCAAAAGAGCTGCATCCGAATCCAACGCCTGCACCGAATGGGTTTGCAGCAGCTGGATACAATCCTGCACTTCCTGCGGACTGATTGGACAAGTCTGTTTTAAATTGAGCAGACGGCTCACCGTTCCCATTTCCTGCGGTGTCAGCTGCATTCCCAGAGCGGAAATCCAGCCATCTGATTCCTGTTGCTGGTGCTCCAGCAACAGTTGAAACAGCTTCTGATAAAATGGAACGGTAAACTGTTCCGGCTGCAAATGGTCTGCCAGTTTGGAAATCTGCTCCGGCTGTGACAGGAAATAACAGAGCAATCGTTCCTGTGCTCGCACCGTTCGGGAACTGCCTGCCATTCCGCTGGCATCTGCTGCGGTTTGCTGTGCCGTTACCGTATGTGCAACCAGATTGCTGAATTCCTTTTTCTTCTGCATCTTCTGCCGATTCTTCTGCTTTCGATTGATGCTCATTCGCAAAACATCTGCCGATATGTGACATTTTTCAGCGGTTCGCATCAGATAAACTTCCCTTGTCACAGGGTCTGGAATCTGAATCAAAACTTCTGTGGCACGCCGTAACAGCGTTGCCCTGCCGTTTTCCGTCTGTAAATCCAGCCCCATTTCACAGCGGTCTAGTTGGAAATTGATAGCATCCTCTGAACCCTCTAAGAGCATCCGAAATCGTTCTGCCCCAAATTTCCGAATATATTCATCGGGGTCTTTTGCACCCTGCATCCGTAAGATTTTGGTTTCAATCCCCACTTCACTAAAATGCCGCATCGCCTTTTGCGTTGCTGCCTGCCCGGCTGCATCGCTGTCATAGGCAATAATCACTGTTTTTGCATACTGGGAAATTTTTCTTGCCTGGTCGGGTGTAATGGCAGTTCCCAGCGTCGCCACAACATTTTCAAACCCTGCCTGATGAACGGCGATGACATCCATATACCCTTCCGCCAAAATCAGCGTGGTGGTTACAGAATTTTTGGCAAATTGCAGGGAAAACAGGTTTTTCCCCTTGTCAAATACCGGCGTTTGTGCAGTATTCAAATATTTTGGTTGGCTGTCATCCAACACCCGTCCGCCAAATCCAATCACATTTCCCCGCAAATCAACAATGGGAAATATCACACGGTTTCGGAATGTATCAATGAGCGTTCCTCTTCGGGAGCGACGGGAAACATCTGCCAGCAACAGTTCCTCTTCCGTAAATCCCTGCTGTAGCAGATACCGACTCAAAGCATCCCAAGTTTCCGGAGCAAAGCCTAGCCCGTACTTTTTAATGGTGGTCGTGGTTAGATGTCGCTGGATGAAATATTGCAGCCCTCGTTTATCGCTGCCAGTCAGCATTCGGTAATAGAAATTAGCAGCGGCTCGATTCACAGCGAGAATCCGCTTTCGCATACGGGACTGTTTTTCATCTGCCCCCTGTTCGGGAACAGTCAGACCGCTGTTTTGTGCCAGCAGTTTCACCGCATCCATAAAATCCAGATTTTCAATCTGCTGAATAAAGGTGATGACATCACCGCCAGCTCCACAGCCGAAACAATAAAAGCTTTGCGTATCGGGAAATACCGTAAAAGACGGTGTTTTTTCCGAATGGAACGGACAATTGCAGACGTAGGTTCTGCCACGCCGTTTCAAATCCACATAAGTGCGTGCGATTTCTTCCAGCGGACACGCATTCCGCAGCTGTTCCAGAAACACATCAGAAACCATCTGCTGTCACCTGCCTTCCATCGTTCTCCGCATACAAGGCGTTCTTGTGGTTGTTTTCCTACGAATCACAGCAGTTCCGGCGGCAACCGGTCTGCAACCTCCGCAAAATCTGCATCCAATTGTTCCCCGACCTGAATGGAAATTTCTCCGTTTGTCAGTTCAATCATATCTGCTTGGAACGACGCTGTTAAGCCAGCTGGTACAAGCAACGACAAGGTTACCGTATCGCCGAAATCCGCATTCTGCTGCAAAATGGGCAGCTGCGGCAGTCGATAGGATACCTTTCCATAGAGAGAGTATGCCATTTTTAAGGTCACTGGATGACAGGAAATTTTTGTCTGAATCTGTGCTGCTTCCACTGCCAGTGCAGCACTGTGGGAATACGCCCGTACCAAACCGCCGCCGCCCAGCAAAATGCCGCCAAAATAACGGGTGACCACACAACAGACATCGGTGAGATTCTGTTTTTGCAGGACATTCAGGACGGGAACGCCAGCCGTTCCCTGCGGCTCGCCGTCATCGGAATAACGGGTCATATGGTTTTCCCGCAAGATATAAGCATAAACATTGTGTCGGGCTTTGCGGTTCGCCTTGCGAACTTCTTCAATACAGGCAATGGCAGCGTCTGCTGTCTGTACCGGCACTAATGTTGCAATAAATTCTGATTTTTTTTCGATAAAAGAGGCAGTCACTGCCTGTGCAATGGTTCGGTATCCCATGGAACGCCTCCAATCGTTTTATGTAGACAAACAGGACGGTAAGAATCATATGCCTTACCGTCCTGCTCCGTTGGTCTGTTTGCGTACAGATGAGATACCGTTTTCGTACCATCTGTTTCTTCGCAGGGAAGAAGATCTGTTCGCTTACTTGTCCAGATTAAACCGCTTCTTGAAACGGTCAACACGTCCGCCAGTATCTACCAGCTTCTGTTTACCGGTAAAGAACGGGTGGCACTTTGCACAGATTTCAACCTTGATGTCCTTCTTGGTGGACATGGTTTCCATTACGTTGCCGCAGTGACAAGTGATGGTGGTCTTTTCAAAAGTCGGGTGCAGTCCCTTTTTCATGTAGTTTCACCTCTTTCTGTTGTTTTTACCGATTCCGAAGAATCGCAATAAAATACAGCAGCCCATCCGCCTTGAGGCAGACAGTAGTCCTGTTATTTTCTGAAAGCATGACATCACATCATGGAATTTTATTATACTACTTTTGATGGCGATTGTCAAGAGATTCGATATTTTTTTACGTTTTTTTCATGATTTTACTATATATGATGAGGGTGCTCTGGGGAAAACGATCTGAAGCGTCCGGCAAATACGCTTCGCTGTTTGCCTGCGTACGCAGCTCGCCGGTGGTAGGTTTTCCGAATTTCAAACAAACTTTTCTTAGATTGCTGTTTATCGGATTTTTCTTTGTTTTTAAAACGGCGAACTGCGATTACTTCTTAGATTTTTGTTTTCCATAATTGTAAAGTCTATGCAGGGGGCAGCTTGCCCCCTGCACCCCTCCGCCGAGCTGAGCCAGCTCGACCGCAGTTCGCCTACGGCGTGAAAAAAATTGCGTTATTCTACAACGATAATTTGGTCGTTTCTTCTTGGTTTCTTTTCTGGCTGTTCGCCCTTTGCATAGCCCAAAATGCAGCATCCAACACCAATTTCATCATCCGAAACACCCCATTTTTGCAGCAATGCTCTGCCCTCCGGCAATTCGCTCATTTCCTTTGCCCGATGAATCCAGCAAGCACCCAGTCCCAATGCATGTGCTTCCAACAGCATATTGCCAATGGCAAGGCTGCCATCTTCTACATAAGTATGCACATTCCGGTCAGCCAACACCCAAATAACAACTGGTGCTCCATAAAATGGGTCGCTGGTTGTGCCCATAATATCAGCGTTCATCTTGGAAAGTTCATCCCGAATCTCCCGATTCTTGACAACAACAAACTTCGTTGCCATCCGACCCCTGCCGTTTGCAGCATACTGTCCAGCCTTTAACACTTTCTCAATATCCGCATCGGATACCATTTGGTCGGTATAACTCCGAACGCTCTTTCTGCTCATCATTGCTTCTAACATCGTCTGTTCCATGGTATTTGTCCTCCTATTTTCTTATCAAATCAACAACACCGCACAAAAATATGCGGTGTTGCGTGTATCAAAATTCAATTACAGCCTGTTATTGTTCCCACTTGTTGCACAGCTGGGTCAGCTGGTCTGCCATCTTTGCCAATTCCTTGTTGGAGTAGCCACGTGCATTCTGAATATAAGCAGTGACACGATCCAATGCAATTTGCAGGCGGTCATAGGTTGCAGATGCCTTTACAGACTTCGGCTTTTCCAGATAAACCGGCTCTGCTTCATGCAAGAACTGCCCACTTGCCACATCAAATTCTGTTCCGCTATAGGGTGCATAGGCAGAAATACCCTGCTCATTCAGCAATGCAGTGAATGTATCTGCAGCGGTTGTTTCTCCGTGAATGACAAAGACTTTTTTCACCTGCTGCACGTGCTGAATCCAAAGTTCCAGCCCTTTCTGGTCAGCATGGCCACTCATACCCTGCAACTGCCGAATCTGTGCGGCAACTTTTACCGATTCGCCGAACAGTGTCACATAGTTCGCACCCTCCAGCAATCGCCGTCCCAATGTGCCGACAGCCTGATAGCCGACAAACAAAATCGTATTTTCCGGCTTCCAGAGGTTGTGCTTCAAGTGATGTTTGATTCGCCCTGCTTCACACATACCGCTCGCAGAAATGACAATCTTGCTGCGAGTGTCTGCATTGATTGCCATAGAAGCTTCACTGGTGACCGCCGTCCGCAACCCAGATACCCCGATGGGATTTTCTCCACGCTGCACATAGGCAAGGGATTCTTCATCAAAGCAGCTCTCCTTATTTCGCTGAAAGATTTCTGTCGCCTCAATGGCAAGCGGACTATCTACATAAATCGGGACATCCTGATACTTCCCAAGCAAATTCTGGTCTTTGATTTGCTTTAGAAAATACAGCAATTCCTGCGTTCTGCCCACAGCAAACGATGGAATAATGACGCTTCCGCCCCGCTGGAAGGTTTCCAGCAGAATTTGCAAGAAATCCTGAATATAATTCTTTGGCTTTTCATGCAGTCGATTGCCATAGGTGGATTCCATGATGACATAATCCGCAGTATCGGCATACTGTGGGTCACGAATCAAGGGCTGATGGAAGTTCCCAATATCACCGGAGAACAGCAGCTTTTTGCTGATGCCGTTTTCCTCCAGCCAGATTTCAATACTGGACGAACCGAGCAGATGCCCCGCATCCAAAAACCGGATTGTAATGCCATCTGCAATGGAAATTTTCTCTCCATAAGGATGCGGAACGAAGTGTTCCAGCGACCCTAACGCTTCCTGCATGGTGTAAAGCGGTGTATAGATATCGCCACCGCTGCGTTTTGCCTTTCGATTTCGCCACTCTGCTTCAAATTCCTGAATGTGGGCACTATCTCGCAGCATAATCTGGCAAAGTGAAACGGTTGCCTGTGTGGCATGAATTTCCCCACGGAATCCGCCTGCATACAACAGCGGCAGCAAGCCAGAGTGGTCAATGTGGGCATGGGTCAAGAATACATAGTCAATTTCCGATGGAGCACAGGGAACACGGATGTTCTCATAGACATCTCTTCCCTGCTCCATGCCATAGTCAATCAAGATGCGTTTTCCACACGCCTCCAGATAGGTACAGCTGCCGGTGACTTCATGGGTCGCACCAATAAACAACAGTTTCATATCGCTTCACACCTTTCTTTCCGTCAATTTTAAAAAATATAGATTCTTATGCTTCTTTCTTTGTATACAGCAGGTACTTTCTTGCGAAGAAGTTCCAGAAGAATGCCACTGCTGTGGAAACGACCTTGCTCAAAATCTGATACAGACTTGTCACATCTGCCAATGCCCAAGCAAATCCCTTTGTAATGCCAATGGTCAGCAACAATCCAACAACGCCGATCGCCGCAAAAGAGAGAAACTCTAAAAAGCGGTTCTGCATTCTGGATTGTTTGAAAATCCAGAACGTGCTGAGAAAATAGTTGACGAGTAATCCGGCAACAAACGACAAGCCATTGCAGAGTGCTGCATAACCTGTTCCGGAAAAGACCAGATAAAACAACAGTGAGGACAACGCCCAGTCTACTACGGTTGCGAAACCGCCGACAAAACAATACCGGAAAAACTGAACAAACGTATTTTCTGTATCACCGGAAAATAATTTTTTGAATTGATGCTGCTTTAAAATCTGCTTGACTTCTGTCAAATGTTCTGTTTTCATGTTGAAATATTCCCTTCTTTTTTAATGCCTTGCGAAAATTAACTGGATTGTTTTTATAATTCCTGAGAGGGCAAATCTTCAATCATATTGATGACAAACCGCATTAAAATTGTGGAGTCATCTTCATTGAAAACACCATCATTATAGCAATCTGCACATTTTGCGGCAGAATCTGACAATGTAATCATATTTGCCAATGCCTTATTGATAAAAATTGCATCAACCAAATCGACAACGCCATCCTGATTTACATCTCCATAATAAATATCAGCATCTGCTTCTGTAGTTGTTGTAGTTGCTTCTGTCAGAGATGTTGTAGTAACTGGCTCAGATTCCGTAGTAGTAACTTCTGTTTCAGATGTTGTGGTAACGGACTCAGATTCTGTAGTGGTAACTTCTGTTGTAGATGCTGTAGTAGCTGGTTCAGATTCTGTAGTTGTCGCATCTGTTACAGTAGTCGTTGTAGTGGTTGTGTTAGCTGTTGTAGTGGTTGTTACAGTTGTTTCTGCTGGTTTTGGTGTGCTGCCGTTCGGCTCTGTACCGCCAACCAGTTCACCACCAGCATAAACACAAATATAATCACTCTTGACTTCATTGCCATCGCCGAACATTTCCGAATCGGTCAATACTGGCAAATCCTGATAGCTCCAGTCATTGGAGGCATCCCACTGGTCGCCATAGTACAAGCCAACGGAGCATTGATATTTCTTATTGGAATTTGCAATGGTATAGCCATCCCATGCCACTTCAAAATAATAGATATTCGGGTCATAGGATGCATCATACTGGAACGGCCCAGAAATTACGCCGTCTGCTGGTGCTGCTTCCGTTGCAGCCTGATCGTACAATTCCTTTGCTTCTACCGAATTTGGGCTGGTCATTTCTTTTGTGTTGAAGAAATAGCGAACGGTAACATCTGTTCTCGGCGTAATGGAATCGGTCATGACTTTCATGGAAATCTTCGTTGTTCCTGCTCCGCCTGCACACGGATTATTGACTGCAAATGCTTCAACCCAGTAGTTATTGCCGCCGCCTTCTTCTCCGTTGTTTTCTTCCTTCGGTGGGAAATCTGGCGTTACCTGCATGGAGTCATCGCCGAAATATGCATACAATCCAGCACTTGCTCCGACAAACGCTGCATTATAGTCAATGGTTACTTCATTATAGATCCAGTCTGCGGTAACATCATTGTGTTTATCGGAGGCATCTGGCCCACCAACCAATGCACCATACAGAACATGCCGCTGCTCTCTGGTATCTTCTGCTCTGGTTAAGCCGGAGGCTGCACGGTGATGCGGATACTTTGCAGCATTTTCGCTATATCCGACAATATAAGCCCGATTCATCGGATTGTTGCCCATCAAATATTGCATCTGTTCTTTTGCCCATTCGCTGTATTCGGATGGTTTTCCATTGTTGTTGTACTTGTCATAAACCAGTGCACACAGCTGTGCAGCAGTATTATATCGGGCAGAGCCCCAGGTATCCAGCCAGAAATAGCCTGCCGGTGTAATCGTTCCGACACCGCCGGTCATATAAGTGGTGATTGCCTTTGCAACGGATGCCCAGCAATCCATTTCTTCGGACGATTTTTCAGCAGCTTCCTTGTACTTTTCAATAAACTGCGGATAAACGTGCTCGCCTTCCTTGGCAGGCTTGTCTTCTGAAATTTCGCCTAAAATACACTGCACACCGTTCCACATATCATTCCAGCAATATACATAGAATGGTGCTGCATAGTAGTCATAATACGGGTAAATTTCCTGCAAATAGCTTTCATCGCCGGTGATTTTAAACAGCCATGCTGCTGCCCAGCAGTAATCATCTTCCCACTTTTCAGACCTATAATAGGACTTTGGCCCATCTGCATTATCACTCAGATGCTTTTCATGGCTCTTTGCGAACTGGAACAGTGCTTTTGCATAGTCCAAAGACTGTGCTGCATAGTCTGGGTCAGTATCCTTAAAGTTCAAATAGTTGATTGCCAGCGAAGCAGCTGCTGAGGCAACATAATCGGTTTGCGGTTTGTCGCCTGTCAGAAAAAAGGCAGGTCTTGCCATGGTATCTACTTCCGGAGAGTTCCAATAAGCGTGGTCAATATCGCCATCACCCACCTGATAACAATGTGCAACGACTTCGCCATTTTCATCTCGGAACGTGCACTTCATCAGATAATCGTTAAAATACCGCAAAATTGTTTCAATGTGGTCATCCTGTCCTGTCTTTTTGTAGGAATCCCGAAATTCATAATAGCCCCAGCCCAAGGTAGAAGCTGCATAGTTTTCCGGCATACCAAACTTTACATGGTCGCCAGCGTCATGGAATCCGCCGGAAACATCTACATAGCCATCACCATCCGGATCAAGAATGTCCCGATACTGGTCGATGAACGATTGCGACAAGTTTGTGCCGACTTTATCTTCTCCCATTGGCTGCAACGGCACTTGTGCGTCATAGGTATGACAGTTGCCACGCCACTGATAGCGGTTATTTTCGGCAACTTCTGTTCCGCACATATTGCCATCATAGAAATAAATGGAATACTGCAATGCTTTCGCATAATTATACTCCACATCGTCCGCAGCAGATGCCTGCAATCCGGACGGAACGCTGAGCGCTGTCTGCAACAATACTGCTCCCAGCAATCCTGCAAGCAGACGTTTTCCAACATGCTTTTTCTGTTTCATTCTGATTTTCCTTTCTGTACCATTTGATCTCATAAAAAAACGGATGAACTGTTTTTATTATACAGCAACTTGTATTAAAAGTCAATTTATTTTTCGCAATTTTACCAGGATTCTAACCAAAAAATCTGGTTGCTGCATCCGCTCTTTCTTAGAAAAATCAGATTTTCGTTTTATTTTTTATTCTATCTTATTTTAATTGTCCAGCTGCTTCCTTTGCATAGATCGTTAAAATCTCAACAGCATCTACCACACCAATTGTTCCATCTTCATCCATATCCACCCGCTTTTTTGCAGCTTCTTCTGCAATAGGGTCTTCAGAATACAAATATGGTGTTTGTCCAGATGCGATTTTTGCATAATAGGTCAATACTTGCATAGCATCGTCCATGGAAACTCGTCCATCTAAATCCAAGTCACCCTTCAGTTCTGTTGTAACTTCGGTTGTCTGTCCCGTAACCGCTGTTGTTTGCGTGGTTACGCCAGTCGTTACAGTGGTAGCAGTTTCGCCATACTGGTAGGTCGTCGTCGTCGTCGTAGCAAGTTGCGGCGTTGTGGTTGAAATGATACTGGTTTCTGGTCGTTCTGTTGTCACAGCAACTGTTGTTGTAGTAATGGCTGCTTTTGTCGTTGTTATTTGACTCGTTTCCAATTGATTTGTTGTTTCAAGTGCTGTTGTTTGACTACCAATCGCTTCCGTTGTCGTTTCGGCTGTTGTCACCTGATTACTGGTAGCTTCTGTTGTTTTGACCTCCGTTTCAGTTGTGGTTGTTTCATCAATAGAAGTTGCTGTTGTCGTGGTTGTTGTAACAGTATCATCCAACTGAAGCGAATCAAATCCATTCAAGCTCACATATACTGCACCAGCTGTTTTTTTATAAAAACGAATCAAAAAGCCTTCTACCATAGAATAGGCTCCTACTTCCGCAGAATCTGTTTGATAGCCAAATGCATAATCTCCGATTTCTATAATCGTTTTCGGCAAGATAACGCCTTTCAAAGACGGACAATCCAAAAATGCACTTGATTCCACTTGACGCACCCCATCACCGAATGTAACCGCTTCCAACTGGTCACAAGATAGAAATGCATAGGATGAGATAACAGCTGCACCGTCCAATGTCACTTCCTTCAAAGAATTAGCATCATAACAAGCATATGGCTCTATCGTTTCAACTGTTTCCGGAACGGTCAAAAATTGCAGCTGCATGGCATCTTGAAATGCATAGCTATCAATGGTCTTTACTGTTTCCGGAATGGTATAATCGGATTGTGAACTGCACGGCGGATAGTAAACCAATGTTTCTTGGTCAGCTGTCATCAAGACCCCATCAACTGCCGTATAATATGGATTTTCTGCTGCAACTGTCACTTCTGACAACGAAATACAGCCCGAAAATACATTGGCTGAGAGTTCTGAAATAGCTGCCGGAAAGTGCATTCTCTGCAAGGAACTGCAATTTTCAAATGCATTGGATTTGATACTTTCTAAAGTATCCGGCAGCTGCACTTCCTGCAAAGCCGTACAATTTCTAAAAGCAGCAACAGAAATATTCGTCAATCCTTCTGATAATGTCACTCGCTGCAAGGCAATGCAGTCTGCAAAGGCAGAATCCGGCAAAGTCTGCACCCTTGATGGAACGACAACTTCTGACAAAGACTGACAGTTGAAAAATGCCATCATGCCAATTCGTTGCAGGTTTTCCGGCAGTGCCATTCGTTGAATAGCGGTGCAATTCATAAATGCACCATCTCCAATTTTCTGCAAATTCTCTGGCAATGTGATATCATACAATGCAGTACAATTAGAAAACGCCATTGCTCCAATCGAAATGACTGACTGTGGCAATTCAATTTTGGACAGGGAAGAACAATCTGCAAACGCTGCATCTGAAATTAAAAAAACCGTATCCGGAATATCTGTCACTTCTCCATAGCGTCCACTAGGGCAGCGAATCAAAATGCTTTCGCTCTTATCCAACAGCAATCCATTTCTAACGCAATATGCTGGATTCTCTTCGGCAACCGTGAAAACCTGCAAATTTGCACAGTCATGAAATGCTGTGCTGCCAATTTCAATCACACTGGCTGGAATCACAACTTCTGTCAATTCATCCTGCTCTACAAACGCATCATCTTCCACACGTGTGACCGGAAAGCCGTCAATCTCTGCGGGGATTTCTAAAGTGCCCTGAATCGTTCCAGTATAACCGACAATTGTAATTTCATTTTCAGATGCCAGATATTGAAACTGCTCCCATTCTTGCACCTGTCCTATGTTTTCTATGACCGCTGCCGTGGTGGTTTCTAGGCTCAAATCCTCTTCCCACGCAGCTACACCATTCGGTATCACCAGCCAACCTTGCAGCAATATCAGCATGGATAATATACAGGAAATTCCTTTTTTCAAAAATTTTTTCATAAAGCTTTCTCCCTTCACAAAAAGCATCCCTTCTCTTTTTATTATACAAGATAAATAGGAAAATGTAAAGAAAAAATTGTAAATGTTCCGCTCCGAAAAAACGAGAAACGTGCCCGACAATCATTGTCGAACACGTTTCTCTTAGAGGAAAAAATGAGAAAAGAAATTATCCAATGTATGGAAGATTCTTAACATCTTCGCTGCTCAGAATAAACTTCATCAAAACAGATGTATCCTTATCATCGATTGTTTCTGTTCCATCTTCCTGATTGCAGTTTGCATTTGTGGTTGCAATCGGTGTCAAGGTAATCAGCTGTGCCAGATACTTATTCAAACAGATTGCATCCAGCAGGTCTACCTTTCCATCCAAGTTGACATCCCCAACATTTGTACCCGGCAGAACGCTTCCGGAAGTTGTTGTGGTCGTGGTTTCTTCTGTAGTAGTAGTTTCTCCTGCTGTCGTTGTGGTTTCTTCTGGTGTTGTGGTAGTTTCTTCAGTTGTTGTCG